>Ga0079226_10000042_pt1 | contig 72481 bp, 75 predicted proteins | sample Poulit2014_FD_76345 | JGI IMG/M metagenome (GOLD analysis project Ga0079226, IMG submission 76345) | Agricultural soil microbial communities from Georgia to study Nitrogen management - Poultry litter 2014 | ecosystem: Environmental > Terrestrial > Soil > Agricultural land | place: USA: Georgia...
AATAATTTTTTTCCCGATATGCTCCGTGTTTAATCCCCACTGAATCGTCGTCTCATTCATCGTCTGAGGCTGACTAATAATTCGGTACCCAACACGTGGCTTCGCTTCTATTTCAAATCCCTCTTTTTCTAATTCTTTCATATGTTTCCATATAGCTGTACGTGAAATGTTTAATTCGTTAGATAATTGTTGGCCAGATATGTAATCTTCCGTTTGTTCACGTAACAACTCAATTAGTCGTTGACGGGTGGATGACATAATATCCACTCCTTTAAAGTATTATGTTCATTTGTTATTTTTCCGTATAAGACGCCCTTTTCAAGTGTTCGCAGTGACTCCTCAATCCAGCGTCCTCTTCTGTAAGTTGGAAATAATTGTATGAGATCAGACCCATCAATTTTCAGTTGTTGGCGGGATTGAATAGGTAAACGATCACTTATTGATATGACATCATTTCGTGTGATTGATTGTTCTATCTCTAAAGCTGACACTACTCGGATAAACGAGTCATATAATTCATTTCTGAGTGAATAAATAAGCCATTCATCTAATCCATTTTCTTTGAAAAAGTCAATCGCCCAAACAATTTCTTTACTACGTGCCTTCGTTTCTTTTGAACACTTCCATGCACGACACCAGTCTGTAATAGATACTTGATCGTTATTTATCGATAAATAAGCAATTAATTCATCAAAAGATGCTAACCGCTTATTTAACTGCAAAAGAGGGTTAATTAAAGAAGGGTTTTCATGAAAAATAGGTAAGTGTGTATGCACACCAGTCTCCTTTAATGTAGTTATTGCTTGTTGATAAAAGGGACTTGCAAAGAGACGTTCACATTCAGTTAAAAGCCGTTCAACAGCGACATCTTGAAGGTTTGTTTTTAACTGCTTGATTTGTTCAAGCGTCTCTCGGTCAATTATAAACCCGAGTTCCCCTTGAAACCTAAGGGCTCGAATAATCCGTAATGGGTCCTCAAGTAAACGTTGCTCGTCATTATTTACTAACCTAATTACTTTTTCATTTAAGTCCTGTGTTCCACTGATAATATCTATAACGTGTCCTTTTTCGTCCATAGCTAGTGCATTAATCGTAAAGTCACGAAGTGTTAAGTCTTCCTCAATTGATCGTTGCTGATTATTGTTATTAGACCGAAATGTTGTCACTTCAAATGATTCATCATTTAAAATGATGAGGACCGTTTCGTGGTCCTCGCTAATTTGAACCGTTCGATTAAATAACTGTTGTACGTCAGCAGGTGTAGCTGACGTAGCAATATCAATATCTTTCGTTTGTCTTTTTAAATGGTAGTCACGTACACAACCACCGACAAAAAAAGCGTCGAATTGAGCCTGTTTAAGTGTCCGAATAACTTCTATCCCGTTATTAAATATCGGAGGGAGCATGTTTTTCACCTAACTTCTGTTCGATTAAAGGATATCATTATAAAGTTCAACATATTCGTTAACAATTTTATGAGAATGGAACATCTCTTTCGCACGCATAAGTGCATTTTTAGCAAAAGCTTCTTTTTGCTCATCATCTTTTAATAGTTTGAGCGCATAGTGTGCAGCAGATTCGATATCTCCTAACTCGACAATATATCCTGTTTCTCCGTGTGAGATAACTTCAGGAATGCCACCAACATTCGTTCCGATACAAGGAACTTCGCATGACATCGCTTCAAGTAAAACGAGGCCAAAACTTTCTTGTTCAGACATGAGCAATTTCAAGTCAGAAATTGCTAATAAATCACTCACTCGCTTTTGCTTTCCTAAAAATAATACGTTATCTTCAATCCCGAGCTTTTTAACGAGTTCAAACGCTGTTGATGACTCAGGACCATCGCCTACGAGCAATAATTTTGCGTTTATCGAATCAGATACTCGTTTGAACGTATGAATAACATCTTCAATCCGCTTTACTTTTCTAAAGTTTGAAATATGGATAAGTACTTTTTCATCGGCATCAATGTTGTACTGTGCTTTTAAATGATCCATATCTTTTTTGTGGTATTCTTCTTCGTTAACGAAGTTATAAACGACGGATATATCTTTAGACACGCCTAATCGTTCTTTTGTTTGTTTCACTAAACTATGAGAAACAGCCGTCACATAGTCAGACTGTTCAATCCCGTGTTTAATCACACGTTTAAACGTCGAGTCATAACCTAAAACAGTAATATCCGTCCCGTGTAATGTCGTAATAATTTTGACAGGATGTTTAGCTAAATCCCGTGCCAATATAGCACTCGTCGCATGTGGAATCGCGTAATGCACATGGAGGACATCTAGTTCTTCACGGTCAACAACTTCAGCCATTTTTGCAGCTAACGCTAAATCATACGGCGGATACTGAAAAACAGGGTAATGATTAATTTCTACTTCATGAAAATATATGTTCGGATAAACACGATTTAAGCGAAACGGCATACTAGACGTTATAAAGTGAATTTCATGCCCTTGTTTCGCTAATAATTTACCTAACTCGGTTGCTATAACACCAGATCCTCCGAGCGTTGGATAGCAAGTAATACCAATTTTTTTCATATGCAAAAGTCCTTTGTTAGTTTATTATATTTTCTAATCCATAAACGAGCTCATCTAATGATAGCACTTCGTTTATACATAACTTAATACCGTCCATAAAAGAATCACGATTAAGTGAGTCATGTTTAATCGTTAATGTTTGCCCTGGCCCACCGAAGATAACTTCTTGATGAGCGACTAATCCAGGCAAACGTACACTATGGATTTTGATTCCATCCATATCCGCACCACGTGCACCAGCCATCGTTTCAAACTCATCAGGATGACCTTGTTTCATAGACTCTCTCACGTTCGTAATGAGTTCTCCCGTTTTAACAGCTGTTCCTGAAGGAGCATCTAATTTCTGATCGTGATGTTGTTCAATGATTTCTACATGTGGCATATGTTTTGCTGCCATTTCTGAAAACTTCATCATTAATACAGCACCAACGGCAAAGTTAGGCGCAATAATGCCACCTAATTCCTTTTCTTTCGTTAGCGTTTTTAACTGTTCTACTTGTTCTTCGCTAAACCCAGACGTTCCAACAACAGGTCTTACACCATTTTCTAGCGCAAGTTTTGTATGAGTAAATCCAACGTCTGGAATCGTTAAATCAACAAATACATCTGCTTTAACTTCTCGTAAACACTGTTCTGCATCCGAATAAATAGGTGCATCACTTTCTGGCATACCGTCAATATCTTTTAATAGTTTCCCGTCATTTGAACGGTCAAGACAAGCGACGAGTTCAAATGTTTCTTCGTTTAATATCATTTGAATAGCTTCACGGCCCATGCGGCCACGAGGTCCTGCTAAAATCACTTTTACTGTCATTTTAATCACCTTTCTATAAAAACATTACTTTTTTGTCCAACGATTTTTATCTCGCGTTTGAAATTTATTCATCGTATATGTAAAAGACTTTTCTAAGTCAATATCAAGTGCATTAGCAAACGATGCTAAGACGAATAAAATATCGCCTAGTTCTTCCTCAATCGTCTGATCATCTTCAGTAGCTTTTTTCGGTTTTTCACCGTGGAAATGATTCACTTCCCGAGCAAGCTCGCCAACTTCTTCTGTTAAACGTGCCATTTGACTTAAAGGGCTAAAATAACCTTCTTTAAATTGGGAAATATATGTATCTACTGTCCTTTGCATCTCTTGAATAGTAATTTCTTTATCTTTACTCATAATGACTCCTTTTTTCCGGACAATTTTCTAGTCACTTACCTTTCTATTATGTTAGCTAAACTTTGCGTAATTGACAAATGTTTAAGACACTTTTTCAAAACAATTTCAAAAGAAAACATAAAAAAAAGTTAGTGAAACGAGTAATATTTTCTAAACGAAAACAGACAAGTCTCACTAACATTCATTAATTATTTATTAATCGTTACTCGCTGCGAACATTAACACGAATCTCATAAGCTCCATAACTGCAACGAGTGCAGCAGCAACATAAGTCATTGCAGCAGCATTTAATACTTTTTTCGTATCTCTCTCTTCATTATTTTGAATGATGCCGAGTGATACGACTTGATCCATTGCTCGATTAGAGGCATTAAATTCAACTGGCAATGTTACTAATTGGAATAATACAGCGAAAGCCATTAGAACAATTCCAATAAGAACCATGTTCATCGCGCTTAAAACGAAACCGATGATAATAATATAGATTGCTGAACGTGAACCGAAACTCGCTAAAGGTACGAGTGCTGTTCGGATGGATAAAAAGCTATACGATTCAGCATCTTGTAAAGCATGGCCAACTTCATGCGCGGCTACAGCTGTTGCTGCCATTGAGTGTCCGTGATAAATCTCTCGAGATAGGCGAACAACCTTTTTTCTCGGGTCATAATGGTCAGTCAGTTGACCGTCAACCATTTCAATCGTTACATCAAATAAGCCGTTATCATCTAATATTTGCCTGGCAACTTGCGCGCCTGTCATATGGGATGACGTAGCAATTTTTGAATATTTACTGTATGTTCCCTTTACCCTACTCTGTGCCCATAAAGGGATAATCATAAGTACTGCAAAATAAATAATTAAAGTCCCTAATGACATGTTCATTCCTCCGTCAATATAAGTGTATGTTACTAAGGTCAATTTTAGTCAAAAACTGATGAGTAGTCAACTTATTTATCTTTTAATAAATAATACTTATAATGTTTGTCGTTTAACTGTTAATTGGTAAGCGACAATCATCGTTATAACACTTAACCAAAACGTAAAATAGCCAATTTCATTTTGATAATCACTTAACATTGAATAAATTGGCATCATATCGTACACGTAATCAATGATTTCATTATGAAATATCCAAATACCAGCTACTGTTAAGTGTTTTAATTTAATTTGATAATATGGTGCGTATAAGAGTCCTTGAATCGCCATCGCCGCATGAGAGCCAATAAGCATATATCCTTCCCAGCGGAGGTCTCCAGTGACAATTAACGTTAGAACATTCATAACGACCGCCCAAATACCGTATTTAAATAAACTTGTAAGTGCTAGTGCTTCAATATATGGCGTGTTTACGTGAAAAAAGAAAAAGAACAGAAAAATCGTAAAAAACAGACTCGCTGTTGGACTATCTGGTACGAACGGAATAAAAACCGTTGGCGTAATTGCAAGTTGCGCTTCATACCACATATATCCATAGATCGTACCGCCTAAGTTAACGATAAATAGAAAGAAAATAAACGACCTGCTTAAAAGTATATTTCTAATCATAAAGAAAGCTCCTTACGTTAATAAAATGCTCATATGAAAGACTTATGTAAAAAAAACACCTTTACCACACGAATGGTAAAGGTGTTTAATATGAATGATATTTTATTCTTCTGCGTCTTCATTGACAGAAATAATAAAGTCTACTAATTGTTCTAATTCTTCATCTGAACCATCAAACATATCTGCCGGCATATCGCCAACCCCGTCTACAGCAATTTCTGCAATTTCATCTGCATCATATTCTGTTCCGATTAAACTTGGTCCAGCCGCTCCACCTTCTAATGAATCTCCGTGACAGCTCATACAGCTATTTTCATAAATTTCAAAGCCTGGGTCTGTCGTGTCAATTTCAAGAGCACTTGGTGCGATAGGTTTGTTTTCTTCTGCACGTGCTTCCCAATCAACGTTTGCAGCAGATTCGTACGTTAACCAGCTAACAGACGCTAAACCTAAAATCATCATTGCTACTGCAATCGGACGTTTAGGCGGTCTACGACCAGGGCCGTTATCTAAGAATGGCGCAAGTAATAACGCACCAAACGCGAGTCCAGGTAAAACTAATATACCGAGAATAACAAACTCAGCACTTGCATATTTGTACTTCAATAATTCATATAAAAATAAGAAATACCAGTCTGGTAGTGGGATATATCCAATTGTCGTCGGATCAGCAACACCTTCTAAAGGAGAAGGGTGAGCTAATACGAGACAGAGGAATCCAACTAAGAATACAGATCCTACGAGCCATTCTTTTAATAAGAAGTTTGGCCAGAATGCTTCTGTTCTACCAGGATATTCCGAGTAGTCTTTTGGTATTTGCGAAGTTCGTTTAGCGTTAATACGTGAATCGCCAACAAACTGCATTCCTTTACCTCTTTGCATGAGATTCCCTCCTTCTTATAGTGGTCCAGCAATTCCTTGTCTACGAATTAATACGAAGTGTACTCCTAGTAAGCCGAATAATGCAGCTGGTAAGAAGAACACGTGAATCGCAAAGAATCTTGCTAGTGTCTGTGCTCCAATAACTGTTGGATCACCCGCTAATAATGTCTTTAAATAAACTCCGATAAACGGAACTTGTTCTGCAATATCAAGTCCAACTTGTGTTGCAAAGTATGCTTTATTATCCCAAGGTAATAAATATCCTGTGAATCCTAAACCGAGAATAACGAAGAATAAGAGCACTCCAACCATCCAGTTTAGTTCACGTGGTTTCTTATATGCACCTTGGAAGAATACACGCATCGTATGTAATAATAGCATTACGATTAAAACACTCGCACCCCAATGATGCATCCCGCGAACAATTTGCCCGTGAGCAACTTCAGTTTGTAAATAATAAACTGATTTCCATGCATTTTCAATATCTGGTACGTAGTACATTGTTAAAAACATACCTGATAAAATTTGAATGACAAGGACGAAGAACGTTAGTCCACCAAAACAGTAAACGAATGCTGAGAAATGATGTGCAGGGTTTACGTGCTCTGGAACTTCATGATCCGCAATATCACGCCAAATAGGAGTAATATCAATGCGTTCATCAATCCAATCATATATTTTTTGTATCATTACTCATTATGCCTCCCCTCTAGGTTTTGGTTCACCAAGGAATAAAATTCCATCTTCAACTTTTTGTTCATACTCGTCTAACGGTGCTAAAGGTGGTGTTCCTGGAACGTTCGTACCATCTTTATAATAGCGTCCATCATGACAAGGACAGAAATATTCACCTGGATAGTCTTCGCTACCTTCCCATGTTACGAAGCATCCTAAATGCTTACATATTGGAGAATGCGCAATGATTTCATCATCTTCTTTAAATACCCAAGCTACTCTAGTCGTACTAGATTCATACCAACCATCGTCTATTTCTACAACCCACTCTACACGCTGTGGTTCATCAGTAATTTCACTCACGTCTAATCCGACGTTTTGTAAATCACCTGCTGCTGAAGATTGTAGTACAGGGTCAACAGCAAAACGCAGCATAGGCGTTAGCATTCCTGCAGCCATAAACCCACCTGTTCCCATTAATGTGTAATTTAGAAATTGGCGACGGGAAATTTGTTTTTTTTCTTCACTCACGGTTTTTCCCCCCTTGTTCGTCTTTCTTCGCATAAAATTATTTTTAAAATATTACTAGGACATACTCATAATAGCTTAATCTTTTTGTTCGGTCAATTAATATTAATCATAATTTCATATTAAAGTATAAAATGAGAGAGAAGATTAATTTAATCAGTCGTTATGACCAATATGAACGAATCAATTCACTGAATTGTTCAACTTGATCATGAATCAATAGTCTCATTTCTTTTGATTGGCGATCGACGCTTTTCACACCAGGCCACCAAAGAATGTCTCCCTCGATATCTTTTTCATGTTTCTTCCATGAAGCATCTGAGGTAATTAAAAACGTATGTTCAAAAGGCTGTGTTTTTGCGTCTTGGATAAATGCGTTTAACCGTTCAATCTCCGCTTCTTTACTATGATTTGATAAATAATAGTAATTCGGCAATAACATCGTTCGACCTGTTAATTCGCGTTCTAATTCATTCACAAAAATTGTTAACATTTCACCTTGCTGTGCTTGTTTTTCAACGGAAGCATCTTCAGACAGTTGATAAGGAAGTAGTGGAATGATTAACGTATCAATATATTCCTTGGCAGAAATGTATTTATTTAAGTCTGCTGTATACCATTTCATAACTATGTCACCTTTCTAAACATTCATTAGCTTTAATTGAAAGATTACAGATTTAAGAAACAATCGTCAAGAATAAACAAAAGGGACGTATCACAGATTAAGTGCCCCTACGATTGAGTTGGTGCTTGTAAAATGTGTGAAAGTTGTTTCGTTAATCGCAAAAATGTTTCTTCATCTTTATTATCTAATGCTTCATCGATACCGACTTTTAATTGTTCAACGACTTTATTATTTTGAATGGACTGTAATAAGCGTTCCGTCCGCTCCTCATCTATTGGTAAAATAATATCTTCCTCTGTTAAATACGGATTTTCCTCAACGATATAAACGTATTTAGGGCATTGATAAGATCTTTCATAAGATAACTGAATATAAAGCGGCTCTTCCGGATGAAAGCGGATGTCATGATACGCTTTATCATGACTAGACGTCACGACATGTTGTTTATAAAATTGGAAGCTCGGCTGATCTGAACAAGTCGTTGCAATCATTAACGCTCGCGGGCAATTCGTAATATCTGAAACAAAGTAAACGTTCTCTAACCTCTCTTCTCTGCGTAAAAGGTAGTTGAGTATCCAAGCACTCTCTTTACTTTTTAGTTCATACGTTCTTAAAAAATAACGAATAAAAATGACTTTATCCTTCACAGGTACCGTATATGACATCATTATCACCCTTTCTTATTTAAAAATCTTCCATATCGCTAGTCATACGTTCGACAAATTGTGTCACATCTTCATCTTCTTGGATAGATAAATACTGCTTTAACACGTGAACAGCATTATCTCTATACCCTTCTTCAGCTAAAAAATACCCATATTCTTTTAAAAATTCGCTTTCCTCTTGTAATTGTGGATAAGCCTTTTCATAATATTTACTTGCTCGTTCATAATTTTCTTCGTTGTAGTGAGCTGAAGCGAGCATCCAATCATATTCTGGATCAAATGCATCTTGTTCTTTAATTGTATCGATTAGATCAATAATTTCTTCATAACGTTCTTCTTCGGCGAAAATTGATTGTAAGGCGACAATTGCTTGTTTATAATCTGGATCTAGTAAAATTGCTTCTCGTAAATATTTCTCGCTACGTGTTAAATCATTTAATTTATGCGCAGAAGTTCCAGCAATGTAGTATAGCTCTTTGTTAAAGTTATCCTTCAATAACCCTTTTTCACACGTTTGAAGTGCTTCTTCGATCATTTCTTCTTCATTATAAACTTTAGCTAATTCAAAGTAAGCCGAATGATAATTATCATCAATTTCGAGTAGTCGTTCTAAGTTACTAATAGCAATTTCCGGTCGTTTTGCTTGATAAGCTGTTAAAGCATATTTAAATATATCGTCAGGATTATTTAAATCTTGTTTTTGATAGAACGTTAAAGCTTTTTCATATTCACCAGTCGATGCATACACTTCAGCTAGTCGATTAACAATACTTATTTGTGCAATTTCTTCATGTTCTGGGTACAACTTTTCGTAAAAAATGGTTGAGCGCTTAAAGTCGCCTGTAGAAAAGAAAAATTCTGCTAAAGCAAATGTAATAATTGGTTCATCAGGAGCAATTTCTTGCGCTTCTAATAACTTTTGCTCAGCAACTTCGAGCAAACCTTCTGACGTATATAAATCAGCTAACTGCACGAGTGATTGTAAATAAAATGAATCATCCGCCGGGATATCTGTTAATATTTGAATCGCTTGTTGATCATCATTTAATTCAATATATATGTCAGCTAACATAACTTTTAATTCACTTTCTTCGGGGAAATGTTCAATTAAGTCTATAAATACATCTTTCGCTTGCTCATAAAATCCCCAATGCCAATAAAACTCACCGATAAAAAATAATTGTTGCTCATCAGCCGTTTTTAAAACGTTCTCAACTATCTCAAGTGCTTTTTCTGTTTCATTATTTTCCATTAGTTCCATTGCAGTTGCTAAATTTTCCAATATATTGTTCCTTTCTCACGTGACTATTTATGAAAGAAGAAAAGAATCTACAATAATTGCAGATTCTTTTCCCGTTTATTTTATTCGTTCTAAATCCGTTAGAAATGTTGGGTATGATACAGCAATTGACGATGTATCATCTAAAGTGACAGTATCTTTCGCAATAAGTGAAGCTACTACACCCATCATTGCTATACGATGATCGAAATAAGATTTAATCTTTCCACCAGATAATGATGATTTCCCGTGAATAATCATCCCATCATCAGTCGCTTCAATCGTCGCGCCTAATGTTGATAAAACATCAACAACTGCATCAATTCGATCCGTTTCTTTCACGCGTAATTCTTCTGCATCTTTTATAACAGTTTTTCCTTCAGCTTGTGACGCTAGAAGTGCAATAAGTGGTATCTCATCGATTAGTCTAGGAATAATTTCACCTTGAACAGTCGTTGATTGTAAAGGTTTATATTTAATCGTTATGTCGCCAATTTTTTCTTCATTAACGACTCGTACACGTTCAAACGTTAAATCAGCACCCATTTGCTCAAGTATATCAATAATACCTGTTCGTGTCTCGTTTAAGCCAACATCTGTTAATGTTAGTTCACTGCCTTCAACAATAGCAGCTGCTGTTAACATAAACGCTGCTGATGAAATATCTCCAGGTACTTGTATATCTGTAGCAACGAGCGATTGATTACCAGCTAACTGTACAGTATTACCATCTACTTCGACATGAGCGCCGAATGCTTTTAACATTCTTTCTGTATGGTCTCTCGTTTTATCAATTTCTATGACAGTCGTTTTTGAATCGGCATAGAGACCGCCAAGTAAAACAGCTGATTTTACTTGTGCACTTTTAACAGGTAATTCATAAGTCATACCTGTTAATGACTTCCCGTCAATCGCAAGAGGCAATAGATTCCCATTATCTCGGCCAACAATTGACGCATTCATTTGTTTCAGTGGTTCTGTCACGCGACTCATCGGACGCTCAGTTAAATACGGATCACCATAAATAGATGAAAAGAATGGTAAGCCTGCTAATAAACCTATCATTAATCGCGCGGTCGTTCCCGAATTTCCAAAATAAAGCGGGACTTTTGGAGCGCGCAGGTTTTGCGCACCTTCACTTTCAATCGTAACATCTGTGTTTTCAACCGTTATATGTACACCCATGTTTTTAAACGCTTCAACTGTGTGCATACAGTCGTCACCATCTAAGAAGTTCGATACGTTTGTCGTTCCTTTTGCTAAAGAACCTAGCATAATTGAACGATGTGAAATAGACTTGTCTCCTGGAATAGCTAACGTTCCTTTTAACGGATTCGTTGTCTGCTTCAATTCTATCGGTTGCATGTTATCACCTACTTTTATCGATTTTCTTTTGTTGTCTCATACCCATGATGCATTAATAATTCATGTGCTTCTTCTTGAGATCTTTTACGCGAAAAAGTGAGACGTAAAGCTCCGTCAATACCTTCACGCATCTCTAAAATACGAATGTTCATAATACTAATATCTTTCTCAGCTAGTAAATGAGTCACGCGAGCTAATGCACCTGGTTTATCTTTAATATCTACATATAAGTCAAAATACGATGGGATAGCTCCACGTTTTTTCGAATCAAGCCCATCACGATATTCTTTCGCTTGTTGTAAATACGTAACCATCGTTTCTGTACTATTCTTTTCTAAAATATTTTTTAACGATAACATTTCCATAATCCACTCTTCAAGTAATGTAGACATCTTTTGCCCGTTATGGTAAAAAATATCTTGCCACATTTTCGGATTACTTGAAGCAATTCGGGTAATGTCTCTAAATCCTCCAGCTGCCAATTCTGGTAAAAATGAGTGTTCATCACTCCAACGTCGTGCTTGATGGACGAGTGATGACGCAATCAAGTGCGGAAAGTGTGAAACGACACTCGTCATTTCATCATGGTCTTCTGGCTGTAAAATGACAAAATTACTTTTAAGTGGTTGTAATATTCGTTTCACTTGATTAACAGCATCTGTACCTTCAGCTGACATTGGTGTTAAAATATACATCGCATTTTCAAACAAATGTTCTTTTGCTGCAGTTATCCCTGTTTTATGAGAACCTGCCATCGGATGTCCACCGACAAATGTCACGTATTCATTCGTTAATGATTGCGCGGCTTTCATAACAGAGCCTTTAACAGAGGCAACGTCTGTGACGATGACTTGTTTTTCAAATGGTATGTTATTTAATTCGTTGATTAATTCAATCGTACCAGAAATAGGTGCTGCTAATATAATATAGTCAGCACGAATCGCTGCTTCTTTAAAATTATGCGCTGTTTCATGTACGATTTGATGTTCCTTCGCATATGCCAACGTCTTTTCACTTTGATCAAAGCCAATAACAAAGCATTCATTATTAAGCGTTAAATTTTTAGCAATTGAACCACCAATTAAACCAAGACCAGCAACTAATACTATATTCTTCATCTACATACCTCTTTATTTACTCAACTTCTCATTAAAAGATTGCAATACGTTTTGTAACTTATCCATGTCTGTTTTTTCACCAATCGTAATTCGGATCGTATTTTCGTAACCGAGTAGTTCTCCAGGTCTTACGATGAATCCGTGTTCGAGTAAATACTCAAAAACTTCCATCCCATTAACAGGTGTTTGAACGAGTAAAAAATTCGTTTCAGACGGATAATATTTCCAACCGAGTGTATCTAAAAATGATTCAAAGGCTGAGCGATTATCACTATTCTTTTTAACCGTCTCTTTAATAAATAAATCATCATCAATCGCTACTGTAGCTAGTTGCTGTGAAATCGCAGTCGTATTAAACGGGCCACGAACGATATCAATTTGGCGAATAATATTTTCATTCCCAATAGCGTAGCCAACGCGGATACCTGCTAGTCCATAAGCTTTTGAAAATGTTCTTAACAATAATAAATTGTCATATTTATCTATATACGATAAACTTTCAAACTTAATATCTTCATTAACAAACTCAATATACGCCTCATCGAGGATGACTAAGACGTCTTTCGGACACTTCTCCATAAACGAAGCGAAATCTTCTTCTTTAATGTACGTACCAGAAGGATTATCTGGAGAACAGATCCAAACAATCTTAGTTTGCTTATCAATCGCATCTAACATGCGCTCTAGATCATGTTCTCCTTCAATGACGTCTACTTCTTTAATATGTGAACCTTCTATTAGTGAATGGTGTTTGTACTGAGTAAACGTTGGTTTTGCCATGACTGTCGACGTTTCAGTAGATAAAAATGCCCGGCAAATAATTTGAATAAGTTCATCTGATCCACCGCCGAAAGCGAGTTCTTTTTCACTGATACGTAACTTATTTGCAATCTTCGTTCTTAAAGCAGCTGTGTAACCATCAGGATAAATCTCTAAGTGGTCAAGTGACTGTAAAGTTTCTTTCACACGAGGAGAAAATCCAAACGGGTTTTCGTTTGAAGACAGCTTAACAATACTTTCTAAACCATATTGTTCCATAATTTCTGATGTTTGTTTCCCTTGTTGATAAGGTGACAATTGCTTTAAAACTGCTTTTCCGTCCATTGATATCACTCTCTATTCTTTCTGAACTAAATCTGGTCTTAACTTAACTGCTTCATTTTGAAACACGTGGTTCACTTCAGATTGCTTCTCTTCTGTATTAACGACCATCATGATACGAATGCATTTCTCCAAACTGTTCGGAACGTCTATCTCTTGCATACACATGACAGGAACGTGTGCCCATCCGTCTAATCCTCGCAAAGACTTTGCTGGAAAAGTAGCTGTTAAGTCTGTCGTCACAGAAATAAATGCATGAGAAACATTTTCTGCTTGAACATTATTTTTATCAATCATTTCAATGATTAACTTTTTCGTTTCATTTAAAATATCATCTTCATTATCGTGTTCGACTGTTGTTGCTCCGCGAATGCCTCGAGTCATTATTTCACCAGCTTTCTTACAAAAGATTTTGCTATCTTTCTCACGTACTCATCTTCTACTTGCACTGCTTCTGGTTTTCCAATCTCTTTTAGTAAAACCATTTGAATATTATCTTGAACAGCTTTTTTATCTCGCTTCATTAATTCAATCATACGATCAACATCAAAAGAATCTAATTCAAGTGGGTAATCGTTATCTTTAAACCATTCGCGTACGTCGTCTAAAGGTAAGTTAACAGAATAATAATCTTCACTCATTTCAAGAGCAAATAATAAGCCAATTGCAACAGCTTCTCCGTGTGTTATTTTACCATCATAACTTAAGTCAGCTTCAATCGCGTGAGCAAGTGTATGACCAAGGTTTAAAAATTTACGAATGCCTGATTCTCTTTCATCGGATTCAACAATTTTTGCCTTCACTTGAATACCTTTGTGTAAATCATTTGATAACTGATCTGCCGTTTTATTTTTTAAAGAAACGGATAATAAATCTCTTAGAAATGCCTCATCATCGATTAAAGCTTCTTTTATAAGCTCAGCATAACCAGACCTTACTTCTTGATCAGATAACGATTTCAGCGTTTCAATATCATAAATAACTGCTTGTGGTGCGTAAAAATTACCAATTAAGTTCTTTCCAGTCTCATGATTAATAGCTACTTTACCACCAACGCTACTATCATGAGCTAAAATCGTTGTTGGCACTTGAATGTAATCGACGCCTCGCATAAAAGTAGCTGCAACAAATCCAGCTAAATCGCCAATGACGCCACCACCAAGTGCAATAATTAACGATTCACGGTCGAGTCCACATTCAATTGCCTTTGATTGTAATTCATAATAAGCTTGAATGCTCTTAGACTTTTCTCCTGGTGGAACAATCGCGCTATACGTTCGTGAATCTTTTAAAGAATCTAATACGTCATCTAAATAATGGGCAGCGACGTGCTCGTCCGTAACGACTAAAATAGATGAGTATGTTTTCTTTAAATATTTTTTTATGTTAAAACGAATGCCTTCATCAATAACAATGTCATACGCATGCGTAGAAGCTTTCACGTTTAAACGGGTCATTTAAAACAACCTGATTTCTTCTCTATAGTCATCAATTGCTTTCTTTAATTGTGGGAATTGATCACTCGTAAATTGTTCTAAAATAGCTTTAGCTAACTCAAAAGCGACAACGTGCTCCATAACGACTGCTGCTGCTGGAACGGCACAAGAGTCTGAACGTTCAACACTTGCGTTAAACGGCTCTTTTGTTTCAATATCAACACTTTGAAGTGGTTTGTATAGTGTAGGAATCGGCTTCATAACACCTTTAATAACGAGTGGCATACCATTTGTCATACCACCTTCAAACCCACCTAAACGGTTCGTTCGTCTGTAGTAACCTCTTTCTTCACTCCATAAAATCTCGTCATGAACGTCGCTACCATTGTTTCTTGCTGCGTCAAATCCAATACCAAACTCTACACCTTTAAATGCGTTAATACTACAAACAGCACCCGCAATACGCCCGTCTAATTTACGATCGTACTGAACGTATGACCCAATTCCTGCAGGCATTCCTTCAACATAAACTTCAACGACTCCACCGATCGAGTCTCCATCTTTTTTCGCTTGATCAATAGCGTCTTTCATTTCTTCTTCAACGGATGAATCTAATACGCGTACAGATGATTCTTCTGAGATTTCTTGTCTTTGCTTAATCGTTAAAGATTCATCTTCTTTTGCAACAATACCTGCAATTTCTTTTACGTATGCAACAATTTCAATACCTAATTCTCTTAATAAGTGCTTTGCAACAGCTCCTGCTGCTACACGCGCTGTTGTTTCACGTGCAGATGAACGCTCTAATACGTTTCGCATATCACGATGTCCGTACTTAAGTGCCCCGTTTAAATCAGCATGTCCAGGACGTGGTCTTGATACGACGCGTCTGATTTTTTCATCTTCTTCAATCGGATCTTCACCCATAATTTTCGTCCACGATTTAAAGTCGTCATTATTAACGACTAAAGAAATAGGCGAACCGAGCGTGTACCCGTGTCGAACGCCTCCTGTAATGTCAATTAAATCCTTCTCAATTTGCATACGACGCCCTCGACCATGACCTTGTTGACGTCTTAGTAAAGATTCATTTATATGTTCTTGTAGTAATGGCATATTTGAAGGGAGACCTTCAATGATTGTAGTAAGTTGTTTCCCGTGTGATTCACCGGCTGTTAAATAACGCATATTTATTTCCTCCAATTATGTATCATTAATATAATATTAAAATAATTTAGAAAGTATTATCATATCTAAAATATAACATATTATTATAGATTGATTCATTTGTTAATGCAACAAATCATCTGTTTATTTTTTATAAAAGAACGTTTCAAACGTAGAAAACCCATAAGATTCAGGGTTAAATATTTGTTCTGTACTACCAACAAATAATATTCCATTATCAACTAAACTACTGTGGAAATGATTATAAATATAATTTTTCGCTTCATCAGTAAAGTAAATTAAAACATTTCGGCAAACGATAAGATCAATATTCTTCGGATATGTATCAGCTAATAAATTATGTTGCTTAAATGTTATTGACTTGCGAAGTGACGGATCAATATAGTACAAATTATTTTCTTGTTTAAAATATTTCTTTTTAAAGTTTGTTGGCAAATCATTGAGCGATTTTTCTTGATAAACTCCTTGCTTTGCAGCGTCAAGTACGCCAAGGTCTAAGTCTGTTGCGATAATTTCATATGTAATGTGTGGAAAATGTTCATTTAATAGGATTGCTAAACTATAAGGCTCTTCACCTGTTGAACATGCTGCGCTCCAAATTCTTAAATGTTTTTTATTTTCAATTAAATGAGGTATCGTCTGATGACGAAGAACGTCCCAACGTTTTGGGTTTCGATAAAATTCTGAAACATTAATAGTAATCCGGTCGACAAATTCATCGAGGAGTTCTTTATTATTATTCATTTCAGTATAATACGTTTTAAAATTTTGATACCCACGTTTATTTCTGAGCGACGTGAGCCTGCGTTTCATCTGCGCTTCTTTATATAACGTTAAATCAATACTTAGCTTGTTATTTATTTTTTCAACGAACGAATGGTAATCTGCTGCCACATCATGCTCCTCCAAATCATACGATATTTATTTTTTGTGTAAAAAATCCTCCGTTGTTCAAACGGAGGTTTTTTCTTAATTATAAGCTCTTGCGCTTCTTATTTAGTAAATCCAGCTACTGTCTTGTTTGTCATATGTAACAAGTTCAGCTTCTTCAAAAAATAAATTAATTTCTCTTTCAGCACTTTCAGGGCTATCAGAACCGTGAATAACGTTTTTACCTACTGTTAAGCCGAAGTCACCACGAATTGTGCCTGCATTAGCTTCTTGTGGGTTCGTTGCTCCAACTAAACCTCTTGCTGTAGAAATGACGTTTTCACCTTCCCAAACCATTGCAAAAACTGGTCCAGAAGTAATAAAGTCTACTAATTCGCCGAAGAAAGGTTTATCAGCATGCTCACCGTAATGAGTTTTAGCTAATTCTTCTGACACTTGCATAAGTTTAGCACCAACAAGCTTGAACCCTTTATTTTCAAAGCGATTAACGACTTCACCTACTAGATTTCTTTGTACACCATCTGGTTTAACCATTAAAAATGTTTTTTCCATTGTTAAGACCCCTCATTCATTTAATTATATTACCGAACAAATCGTATCAAAAATAACGACAAATTACAATTAACTTAGCGTTTTCTCTTACCAATTGTATGAGCGATTTGTATTAATGTCTTTTTCGCTTGATTATCATCGAGCTGCTCAACAGCTTTAAGTGATTTTTCTAAAAAGCGTTCACTAATGGCATAAGACTGCTCAATCGCATCTGTTTCTTTTAATTGATCGATTAATTCTACCATTTCTTGATCAGAAATTGGTGACGTCTCTGTAAATAAATCAGTTAATCGTTCTTTAAAAGACTCATCTTGCATCGCAAATAATACGGGTAATGTAATGTTTCCTTGTAACAAGTCATTCCCTGTAGGCTTGCCAAGTTCTTTGACAGACGCAGTAAAGTCTAAAATGTCATCAATGATTTGATACGACATGCCGATATAGTAACCGTATCGATAAAGTAATTGAGCGTCTTTATTAGAAGCACCAGTCGCTAGAGCACCTAATTGACAACTCGTTGCGATTAATAACGCTGTTTTTCGTTTAATTCTTCTAAAATATTGCCTAACACTTTGATTTAAATCATATTTATCTTTAATTTGTTCGATTTCACCGATACAAACTTCAACGAGTGACTTTGATAAAATTTTATGTATATAAGAATTGTCAATCTCAGTTATATGTTCAAGTGCACGAGCTAAAATATAATCTCCTGTATACATAGCAATTCTATTACCATGTTTCTTTTTAACAGTATGTTTTCCACGTCGCAATTCCGCCTCATCGACAACATCATCATGTACGAGCGTTGCCATATGGATAAGTTCTAATGTGACTGCGACTGTCTTAACTCGTTCAATATCAAATTGGCCGAATTTACCAGAAAGCAATACAAAAATAGGGCGAATTCGCTTTCCCCCTGCTCGTAATAATTGCGTAGAAGCATGTCGCAACACTGGGTGTTCTGCCTGTATTGATTCATTTAAAGCTTTTTCAATTTTTGTTAAATCTTTTTTTAAGTATCCATACGTTTTAGCTAATTTCATGCATGTCACCTTTTTTTATCTTTAAGTACCTGTTTTCATTTGACCCCCATATGCATGGCAGCGACTCCACCAGTGTAACTCTTAACATATACGTCTTGAAAACCAACGTCTAAAAATAAGTTTTTTAATTGTTCTTTATTAGGAAAATCTTTTGCTGATTCATGTAGCCAAGCATATTCATCATAACTTTTAGCAAATAATCGACCAAACAACGGCATAATATGCTTGAAGTAAAGATAATACATCTGTTTATAACCAATCAGTGTTGGCTGGGATGTTTCTAGACAGACTACTTTACCCCCAGGTTTAACGACACGCCACATCTCTTTTAATACGTGAGAAAAATCAGGTACGTTACGTAATCCAAAGCCAATTGTTACGTAATCAAATGTATTGTCTTCATATGGTAAATTCATCGCATCTCCGTGAACAAAATCCATTTGATTTAATTGTTGCTCAGCTTTTTTTTCATTAGCTACAGAAAGCATATTTTTACTAAAGTCCAAACCGATAACAGATCCCGATGTTCCGACAGCTTTCGCTAACGATACTGTCCAATCACCCGTTCCACAGCAAACATCAAGGGCGTGTGAGCCGTTACTAACATTCATATGCTTCATAACATCTTTACGCCATAAAACGTGCTGTTGAAATGATATAATTGAATTCATCGAATCGTAGTTACTATATATTTTTTCAAACACATGATGAACACGTTCTGATTTAGATTGTTCCGTCATCTACTAACCTTCTTCCGCTACTGATGTATGATTATACATTAATTTATTTATCGTCGCCTGAATCGATGATTTCGTCTCGTTACTCGTCATTTTTAATAGTTCGTCTTCTATCATGTACTCCTTTTGATGAATAGCTTCATCAATAAAGTTAATGGCTGACGTTATCGTACAATTGTTTTTAACGACCCAGTCGTAAACGATCGAATATTCTTGATCGTTAAGCAACAAATCTTTCTCTCTTATCAATCGATCATATGTTAAAATATTTTTAATTAACTGTTCACTCACGTCACTTTGTACGTGCTTTGCTACTTTAGTGAAGAGAGTAGTGTCCACACGTTCAATCGTTGCTATCAAATGATCTATTGAGTCATCTTCTAATAAATGTAAAGCTACTTTCTGTTCATTAATTTCTTTTATACTAGAAGCAAGGATTTGAGTCATTTGATGAGCACCGATGTGTGACAGTATATAATAATAGAGACCACTGTAATAATCACCAGCTAAAACAGTTAGCTGTTTCTTTGTTAGTGCATCTTCCTCAGCTATATCTTCATCACTAATAAGGTCGTGCGTATTTAGTGCAATATCTATTAACATAATAGCGACCATTTGTTCATCTTTTTTACTCAGCAACACGTTGCTATGGTCCATGATTAAAGTAAGCACGTGCAATTTATAATGGTCAATCGTTCGTTTTTCAATATATTTATTTAAAAATGGATAGTCTAAATTTTCATTAATTAACTTCTCTAACGTTTCTGTAGAAGTGCGCAAACTCATCACCTTTTTCCTTTCACCCTATCTTGCTAGAAAAGGATTTAAAACAGCGCTTATCATACAGATAGACGACACGCTTTCTGTCATAAAAAATAAACGCATATATCAAGTTTTTCATTAAGACAATGCAATTATAACATAAAAAAAGTAGTTCGACATATATAAACGATTGGTTTTAAACACTTCTAACATTCATTAAGCAAGAACTTATTCTTCGTTTGTCATTTCACCGTGACTCGTTTGAATGCTCGCTTTACCTCTAATTTTAACGGCAGATGTATGTTCAGTAAACTGGGCAATCATCATCTCATTTTTATCAAGTTTTTCTGAGTGATGAAAACGCGTATCTGTTCCACGAGTTAATCCAATAACGTTCACGCCATCTTCTAACGCTTTGATAACAATGTAATCTGATTTCATCGACAAAACTCCTCCTTAATAAATACTCTCTTATTCATAGTATATAATTTATGTATAAAATGCTATTGTTATTTGCTCAAACGACTGAATGAATAGTAGTCATAAAAAAAGGATGCGTTTATTCACGCATCCTCTTTAGCCTTATGTAGATTACTTTTTAACAGCATCTTTTAAGGCTTTACCTGCTCTAAATGCTGGAACTTTGCTCGCTGGAATTTGAATCTCTTCACCTGTTTGTGGATTACGTCCTTTACGAGCTGCACGATCACGTACTTCGAAGTTTCCAAATCCAATAATTTGTACTTTTTCTCCGTCGCTTAGTGAGTCCATAATAGTTTCAAATACTGCATCAACTGCTTTTCCAGCGTCTTTCTTAGAAAGTTCGCTTGATTCAGCAACAGCATTTACTAATTCTGTCTTGTTCATAATATATAACCCTCCTTCCACTGCATGTTCATTAATTTTAGAACAAAAAAGTTTGTTCATGTCTTTGCTCTCTTTTAACTATAACATCATCAAAAGTTGATGACAAAGCTAATATTAAACGACTTTTCAATAAAACTCAACAGTATTTGATGTTTTTTTCAACTTTATTTACAAAGACCTATTGTAAACCCCTGATAAATAAAGCTTTGTTCTTATGAAAGCGGATAAATAAGCATGAAATCACACAAAATTAACGTTATTCTTTTAGTAAAAAGTCGGGCTCTTCATTTTCATTAATCGTATACGGAAGCGAATAAACAGGTACAAATGGATGATTGTCTGCTAATAGATAGCGAATATCATCACCTTGCTCATATGAATGATCAAGATCTTCTAATTCTCTCGCTAAATCGATCCGATAATCGATATAAATATTTCCTTCGCTATCTATAATTACGGGTAAATTTTCATTCGTATATGGGCTTGTTACTGTCGGATGATTATCCATTTTTAACTTTTCATAATCAATTGTAAACAGATCGTCGGCTATCTTCTCACCAAACGGTGGATATAGATTTTTCGAGCGATACGTATCTATTTGAATGTATAGCTGTCTTAATTCATCGACTGATTTTAAATCAATAAGCTTCACTTGTGGATCTTCTTCAGCATGAATAATGACGTATTGATATGACCCGCCATTTTCAAATGCATTTCCTGGTACTTCAGCGAGCACTTGCATTTCTTTTAATAAATCAAAATCAACGACATACTTTTCGAAAATAGGCGTATCTGCATCTTTCGTTTTTATCGGCAAAAGGCCGTCCATCTGCTCTTGATATGTCTCTATACTCGTTTGTACTGTTTCCAATTGCATATCATTAGGTACTTGATTTTTAGCAAGTTCATTTGAAGGGAACATACATCCGCTTAAGATAAAGCTGACAACGAGCAAAAGAGCTATTAACTTTATATATGACTGTTTCATTTAATCGCCTCTCTGTAAAAAAACTAATTCGTTGGACCACTAAATACAATATATAAGATTATTAAACCACCTGCAATTAAAAATATATATGCAAGAAATGACGTAATACCTGCGAAAAACCCTTTCAATTTATATCGTGCTAAAAATATAAGACCGACAGATAAAAACAAAAAGATAATTCCTGCAAATGATATATACATTTTTAACATTGATAAAGACATCAATATCACCTCTTAATGACACGATACGACATAACATGACTTAAAAGGAGATGAACACGACATCATCTCCCATCAAGATTTGTTATACGTTATCAATTATTTACTGTTTATAAATTAATCCATTTCTTTTATAAGTGATGCATAATCATCTAACTCATCTCGTTTTGTTCGACTCATTAGATTAACAACTACTTCTTTTGGATCCTTGTTTTCAAAAAGTATTTCATATAAACCATTTGTAATCGGCATATCTACATTTTGTTTTTGTGCAAATTGATACGCCGCTTTCGTCGTTCTTACACCTTCAACAATCATTCCCATTTGATCTAACACGTCTTCAAGTGATTTTCCTTGCCCGAGTAAATTACCGGCGCGCCAGTTCCTGCTATGAACACTCGTACACGTGACGACGAGGTCACCAACACCTGGTAACCCTAAAAACGTTAATGGATTAGCTCCTAACGATGTCCCTAGTCTTGCTATTTCAGCTAAACCTCGAGTGATTAGCGCTGCTTTAGCGTTATCTCCGAAGCCTAACCCATCTGAAATACCTGCACCTAAGGCGATAATATTTTTCAGTGCACCACCGAGTTCTATCCCGATTAAATCCGTGCTCGTATATACACGGAAAGATTTATTAATAAATAAATCTTGCGCAAACTTGGCATTCTCTCTATTTTGTGAAGATACAGTTACTGTTGTTGGCTGACGTGTTGCAACTTCTTCTGCATGACTCGGACCTGATAAAACAGTTATATCATCACACGAATAGTTAGTCATTTCATCACTAATAACTTCTGAAACACGTTTTAACGTACCTGGTTCAATTCCTTTTGATGCATGAATAATCATCGCTCGCTCCGGTAAAACAGATGTTAGTTGCTGACAAACGTCGCGAATCGCTTTTGTCGGTACAACGATGACAACTGCATCAACATCCTTAACCGCTTCACTCATCTGATTATAGGCAACAATTTCTTCAGGGATCATAATTTCTAAGTAGTGTTCATTTTTATGCGTCTGATTAATATCATCTGCTTGTTCTTTTCGATGCGTCCACAAACGTACGTCATGATTATTGTCAGCAAGGACAATGGCTAAAGCTGTTCCCCAACTCCCTGCGCCTAGTACAGCTACTTTTTTCATACTTAAACACTCCTCTTACTGTCTATTCCGAGCAAATATTTTTATCGGTGTTCCCGTAAATCCAAACGCTTCTCGTATTTTATTTTCTAAAAATCGCTTATACGTAAAGTGCATAAGTTCGGCATTATTTACAAAAACAGCAAAGCTCGGAGGTTTTACCGAAACTTGTGTTGCGTATAATACTTTTAAACGCTTTCCTTTCACAGTCGGTGTAGGATTTATTGCTATTGCGTCCATAATAACATCATTCAAAACACTCGTTGGAATTCTTTTTACGTGATTCTCACTCGCAAGCTTTACTGCGGGTAAGAGCGTGTGTAAACGGCGTTTTGTTTTTGCAGATAAAAATACGATTGGTGCGTAATCAAGAAATTGAAATTGACTACGGATTTTTTCTTCAAAATCACTCATTGAGTGCTCATCACGATCGATTGTATCCCATTTATTGACGACAATTATAATCGCTCGCCCAGCATCATGAGCATATCCTGCAATGTTTTTATCTTGTTCTCTTATACCTGTATCTGCATCGATAAGCACTAATACGACGTCAGAATTTTCAATCGCTTTTAGAGCTCGCATCACACTATAACGTTCCGTCGATTCATACACTTTTCCGCGTTTACGCATACCTGCTGTATCAGTAATAACGTACTTTTGTTCGTCTTGGACAAAGTATGTATCTATCGCGTCTCGTGTCGTTCCAGCAACATCACTTACAATCACACGTTCTTCGTTTAAGAGTGCATTCACTAATGAAGACTTTCCGACGTTTGGACGACCAATTAAACTAAAGCGAATCGTGTCGTCTGCTTCGTCAATAGGCTCTTGCACAGGAAAATTAGCAACGACTTCATCAAGTAAATCGCCCAGTCCTCGTCCGTGTGCGCCAGAAATTGCGTATGGATCTCCTAAACCTAACGTATAAAATTCGTATATATTTGCTTCTAACTCTAAATTATCCATTTTATTTACTGCCAAAATAACTGGTTTACTTGATTTATAAAGTAATTTAGCTACTGATTCATCAGCTGCTGTTACACCTTCTCGTCCATTCGTTAAAAAGATAATGACGTCAGCTTCTTCAATAGCTAATTCTGACTGATACCTCATTTGTTGAATAAGCGGCTCATTACCGACTTCTATTCCACCAGTATCTATTAAATCAAACGTATGTGTTAACCACTCGACTTCTGCATATATGCGGTCACGAGTAACACCTGGTACATCATCAACAATTGAAATTCTTTCACCGACTAAACGGTTAAATATTGTCGACTTACCTATATTCGGTCGACCGACAATGGCAACTATTGGTTTCCTCATGAAAGGAACATCCTTTCTATACAGTCTTTAAAAATATTTTCTCCGAACTACAATGTAGCTTCACTTATATTAGCAAAACTAAGGCAATTAAACAACATAACACATACTTATATTGGCACTCATGAAAAAAGTGGATTCCTTTGATTAGAAATCCACTTGAAATGCACTAAATCATTATTCATCTTTATACTTGTTTAATTTATCTCCAATTAAATCACCGAGTTGGAAGCTTGATTGATCAGACTCTTTTTCATATTGCTTAATGTCTGCTGCAACTTCATCAGCTTCTACTTCTTTTATACTTAAAGAGATGCGTTTATCTTGTTCGTCTACACTTAAAACCTTCACTTTAACTGTTTGATTCTCTTCAAGCACTTCATCTGGTGTGCCGATGTGACGGTTAGCTATTTGTGAAATATGAACGAGACCTTCAACGCCTGGAAATACTTCAACAAACGCGCCAAAGTTTACTAGACGCTTAACCGTTCCTTCAACGATATCACCTGATTTAATTTTCGATTCAATGTCTGTCCATGGGCCAGGGAGAACCTTTTTCCTTGATAGTGAGATACGCTCTGTCTCTTTATCGACAGATAACACTTCGACTTTAATCGTATCACCTTCTGAAACGACATCAGAAGCATTTTCAACGTGTTCATGAGCTAATTCAGAAATGTGGACGAGTCCATCAACACCACCAACATCAACGAACGCTCCGAAACTTGTTAAGCGCTGAACCGTACCTTCAATGACGTCGCCTTTGCTTAACTCGCTTAAACGATTGAACTTTGTTAACCTTTCTTCTTGTTCAGTCACAGCACGATGTGACAAGATAATACGATTTTGTTCTCTATCAAAGTCGACAATTTTCACTGTTAACTGCTCATTTAAATAGCTAGAAAAGTCATCAACATAATACGTTTCAACGAGTGATGCGGGAATAAATCCTCTGACACCTATATCAACGACGAGTCCACCTTTAACAATTTCTTTTACTTCTGTTTCAAACGTTTCTTCATTATTAAATTTCTCTTCTAAATCATCCCATGCTTTTTCAGCATCAACTGCTTTTTTCGATAAAATGATTTCATCGTCATCAATTTTCTTTACTTGTAGTTGTAATTCGTCACCTTCTGAAACGACTTCACTCATCGTTTCGACATGCACGTTAGAAATCTCGCTAATTGGTACAATTCCTTCTGTTTTCTGGTTAATATCAACGAGGATTTGTTTATCTTCAACTTTTACAACTTTCCCTTTGACATTGTCCCCAACATTTACGTTTGGCATTTCATTCATATCCTGCATAATTACCCTCCTACAACATAAAAGCAAATTATTATTATACTGTTTAACAATTTGTAAACGTTTATTTATTATAAGTTCTCTACTTAACTTCTAACAATCAGTAATGTTTGTCAAGTAATATTCACTATGAAAGAATGACTATTGACCTACTTTATTTAAAATGAAGTTTGTTACTTCTTCGATAGACATTGATGTCGTATCAACTTCTATCGCATCTTCTGCTTTAATAAGTGGTGAAACTTCTCTCTCCATATCTTGCTTATCACGTCGTTCAATTTCATGCTTTATTTTTTCTAAATCAGATGAGAAACCACTTTTAATATTCTCTTCATGCCTTCTCTTTGCGCGTTCTTCAACAGATGCAATTAAGAAGAATTTAAATTGAGCATCAGGCAAAACGTGCGTGCCAATATCTCGACCATCCATAACGACACTCGTCTCTTTTGATAACTGTTTTTGTCGTTGAACTAAAATTTCTCTGACTTTTAAATGAGTGGCAACGGTTGAAACATTACTAGAAACTTCCTGTGTCCGAATTTCTTTCGTAATGTCTTCCCCGTTCACAAACACGTGTTGTTGATCACCATCATATTCAAAAGTAATACTTAAACGATGCAACAAGTTGACAAGTGCCTCCTCGCTGTCTAATCGAGCGCCTTGTCTTAATGCTGTATACGTTAATGAACGATACATCGCTCCTGTGTCAATGTAGATATATGATAGCTTTTTTGCGATTCTTTTTGCTACAGTACTCTTACCAGCAGCTGCTGGTCCATCAATAGCTATTGCGACTTGATTGTTCAATTGCTTCAACCCATTCCTTCCTGACAATTGTTCGTCCATAAATAGTACTTATAAATAAATAATAACACATTGCACGTCAATTGTTCCTAAATATTATTGAAAATTTGTGAAATTCAACAAAAAAAGTAGCTATCCCGCTTAAACGGAATAACTACTTTAACGTTGCGATATTTTTTAAACCCAGCCACGGAATCTAGAAGCTTCCGCCATGCGACGAACACCAACCATATAAGCAGCTAATCGCATATTAACACGTCTCGTTTCAGCGATATTATAAATCGTGTGGAATGACTTAATCATTGATTGGTGAAGCTTTTCATTGACTTCTTCTTCCGTCCAGTAGAACCCTTGGTTGTTTTGCACCCACTCAAAGTAAGAAACAGTTACACCACCAACAGAAGCTAGTACATCTGGAACGAGTAATATATCTCTTTCTGCTAAAATTTTCGTACCTTCCATCGTTGTCGGTCCGTCTGCCGCTTCAACGACAACTTTAGCTTTAATTTTTCCAGCGTTTTCTTCAGTTATTTGACTTTCAACTGCTGCTGGAATGAGAATATCACAATCTTTTTCTAGCAGTTCACTATTTGATATAGTTTCATTGAATAATTTGGTAACTGTACCAAAACTATCTCTTCTATCGAGTAAATAATCAATATCAAGTCCTGATGGATCGTACAGAGCGCCGTATGCATCAGAAATACCGATTACTTTTGAGCCTGAATCGTGTAAGAATTTTGCTAAATAACTACCCGCACTACCAAATCCTTGAACGATTACACGTGCCCCTTCTAAATTTACTCCTTTTTTCTTTGCAGCTTCTTTAATACAAATTGTTACCCCTTTTGCCGTCGCTGATTCTCTCCCGTGAGAACCACCTAAGACGAGTGGTTTACCTGTAATAAATCCTGGGTTATTATATTCATCAATGTGGCTATACTCATCCATCATCCACGCCATAATTTGTGAATTTGTAAATACGTCTGGCGCTGGAATATCTTTTGTCGGTCCAACGAATTGACTAATCGCTCGAACATATCCTCGGCTTAATCCTTCTAATTCACGAAATGACATTTTACGCGGATCACAAATAATACCGCCTTTTCCACCACCATATGGTAAGTCCATTATTCCTGCTTTTAAACTCATCCATATAGCGAGTGCATTCACTTCTCGTTCATTCACATTCGGGTGAAAACGAACGCCACCTTTTGTCGGACCAACTGCATCATTATGTTGGGCACGATATCCTGTAAATACTTCAACAGACCCATCGTCCATTTTGACAGGTATTCTAACTTTAAGCATTCGTACTGAATCTTTTAATAACTCATAAACTTCATTGGGATAACCTAATTTATCTAAAGCTTCTTTTACAACAGCTTGTGTTGAGGCTAACACGTCTAGTTGTTCTACATTTTCTTTTGTAGTATCTGTTGGTTTATCGGCTACCATTTATTTACCTCCTAAAATTATGAATAACTTTGTATAATCGCTGTTTATATGATTAAGTATACACGAAAAAATTCGACTATTAAATATCTATCAATTTATTCAATTGATAAACGAACGAGCTTTTCAATCATTTCCTCATATGAAAGCCCAATTTTCTTTGCTGAATCTGGATATAAGCTCGTCGGAGTCATGCCTGGTAAAGTGTTTACTTCTAAAATAATCGGAACACCGTCTTCTCTTAATAAAAAGTCGACTCGAGAGTACGTTTCACACCCAAGGCTTTGATGCGCTTTAACAGCATACGCCTGAATTGTTTCTGTTAAATCTTCAGAGATATCGGCCGGGACAATATGCTCACTCCCACCTGGTTCATACTTCGACTTGTAATCATAAAAATAGTTTTTCGGGATGATTTCAATCACTGGAAGCGCCTCTTCTTTCCCGATTGCTCCTAACACAGGAACAGTGAGTTCACGGCCTTTCACATAATCTTCCACTAAAATAACTTCGTCACTTTCAGCAGCATACTCAATAGCTTCACTGACTTCTTCTAATGATTGAACAATCGTTAAACCGAGTGTTGAACCTTCACGGTTTGGCTTGACGACAAACGGCGGTTTAAATGTTTGTTTAACCCGCTCAGTAATTTCTGTCGTATTAAAAGGAGCCCCGACACGAAACGCTTCACTTTTCGCTACTGGAATATTGTGTGCTGCAAATATTTGCTTCGCTTTATCTTTATCCATTGCTAACGCAGATCCTAAAACATCCGATCCGACATATGGGATATCTATCATATCTAAAAGCCCTTGAATGCGACCATCTTCTCCAAATTTACCGTGTAAACCGATGAATATTAAGTCAACATCTAATTTGATCACTTCTTCAAGATTTTCTGGGTCAAAATCGATTCCTATGACATCATGGCCATTACTTTCAAGCGCTTCAATAATTCCTTTTCCAGACGATAAGGAAACTTCACGTTCTCCAGACACTCCACCGTATAATACTGCTATTTTCATAAAATACACCTCGACATTTTTAATAATTAGTGACTAAAGTATTTGTTAATTTTTTGTACTGCTTCTCGTTCAACAATCATATCGCCATATTCTTTCAATCGATAAGACGTTACGATGCTCGGACTGCCGAACTCAGACATAATAGCGATAATATCTTCTTTATTTCTATACACTAACGCACTTTCATCAATAAGCATATAGTATTTTCCGTCTAGAAAGTAAATGTCGCTCTGTTCTAGTTGCATTGACTGTAAATAAGAACAAACAGATATAATATGTTCAAAGTCATCAAAAGAAAATATAACTTCGTTGCTCTCATCTAACGTCACTTTCATTTCTACATATTCATCATCAACATCAAACGTTTCATCTTCTTGAGTGACTACTATATGCATACCTTGTGCTTGCATTAACCGTACTTGTACGAGTAACATTCCCGCTAATTCTAAACCAAGCTCTTCATACGCCTCATACATCATATCACTGAACAAATCTTGCACATTCTGGGCGTCATGCCACAATTCATCTTCTGTAAAGCCACGTTCAACAAGATCGTCAAACGTTAAAAAGATGGCAAACTGTTTATCAGAAATTCGCTCTATACGCATATAGTACCCTCCTATAACTCTATTTTAATCGTTAACTGTATAAGTATTCGTATTGTATCACGAGTTTCCAATAATGCCTAAATTGTTTAAAAGCTCTAATACTTCATCTTCCCATAAATAAAACACAAGCAAGACAACTAAAATAATGACGACAAATACCATTCGTAACAATGACCGGTTAATTGTAATTTTAAACGTCGTATTGTTACTATGAACTTCTTTTCTCGGTGGTAAGTTTAAAATATCAATTTGGTTTCTTTCGCGCTCTTTAGAGCTATCGACTGTCTCATCTTTTCTTTCGTTTTGATTAATTTCATCAAACATTTGTTTTAAATCAGACGCTTGATCTTCTTTAAATGATTGTTTGTCATTCATTTTTTCCACCTCATTTTCGAAAACGGATAATTAATCCGAGTAAAAAATCTATTAAAAAGTGCGCGGTCATAGGAACGAGTAAATTATTCGTTACATAGAACGAATAACCGAGCAAAAAACTCACTAAGACGACTGATAAAAATAGAACAGGCTTTTTTAAATATCTTACGTGGACAAGGGCAAAAATTAAACTCGCAATAATTAATCCAAAGCTCGTCTGTAATACACCACGAAAAAGTATTTCTTCACAAATCGAAATAACTAATGCCATTTGGAAAATTTCACCGACTGATCGGTGACGGAATAATTTCTCATTAATGCCACCGTCATCTAAATAGTGTTTAGGTAAAGTAATCATTAATAATACATCAATGAAAACGACGATGAGACCTCCGACAATTCCGTAATACACTAAACCTTTCACTTGAAAAGAAAATAGAGCTGTCCACTGAACGAATGAATCAAAAAGAAAGAAACTAAGAATAACGCTAATAACTAAAAATAATAGTTGAGAAATAAAGAGTTGCCTTTTTAACTCTTTATCGGACATCTTTAAGATAAGTTCCGTTTGATTCATATGTCATCGCCTATTAAAAATATATTTTCAAGCTTTTTTTGCCACGTCTGTTCACGTTCTATTTTATAAACTTTTTCTTCAGGAGTAAACGCGTCATAATTAAATGAGCAATTACTACAACATTGTCCGGTAGGTTCTTTATAAGTTTCTTGAAATTTTTCGTATAACGTTTTTCTTAAACATTCTGTTTCAAACATCCAGTCGAGTAACTCTTGAAGTTTATTAATTTTCACTTGCCACCTTTTTTGTCGAAAGTCATTCATTCGACTAGTTGCTCGTTCCCACTCATCATGATTATCATTTATTTGTTTACCTTTTATCATACCATTTTTTTCCAACTGGGAATGAAGAAAATTCCATTGTGTTTCATTTAATTCAGCACGATTAAATGTGCTGTCTAAATAATCAACTGTTTGACCGTGTTCATATGATCGCATTAATTGTTCAAGAACGAAGAACATTTGATTTTCTGTCGGTAGTTCTTGCTCGATAAATGATTGTGGTAAAAATTTATCGTTTTCAGCATATAATAAAACACTTAAACTGTCTTTGCCGTCCCTTCCTGCACGACCAATTTCTTGAATAAATGATTCAATTTGAGAGGGCATATGATAATGGATAATTATTCGAATATCTTGTTTGTTAATCCCCATACCAAACGCGCTCGTACAGCAAATAACGTCTAACTGATCATTCATAAATTGTTGCTGAATATGTAAACGATCTTGTTGCTCAAGCCCCCCGTGATAATAAGCGACATTCTTTCCAGTCATTGTCGAAGTCAATTCATTCGCAACACGTTCAGCAACCGAACGACTAGAAAAATAAATAAGTGTCGGTACGTGATACTTCTCAACGATATAAGTAATCATTTGTACTTTTTCTACGTCATTTGCCACGTGTTCAATCGTCAGTGCAATGTTATCTCTGTCCATCGGGTAGATGTGTTGTTTTATTCGGTCTCTCTTCAAAGATTTTACAATGTCTTGTTGAACAGTTGGAGTTACTGTCGCACTTAAAGCAAGAATCGGTGGTTCGTTTAATTCCGTAATAACGTCCTTTATTTTCAAGTAGTCTGGACGAAATTCATAGCCCCACTGCGAAATACAATGTGCTTCATCTATAACGACAAAATTAATCTGTATACGCTTTAAATATTCGCGTATTTCTTGCTGTTGAAAAAGCTCTGGTGAAATAAAGACCATTTTATACTCACGTAAATTCGTTAAAATACGTTGTCTCTCTTCATAATGATTAAAACTATTCAAAGAGGCGACGCGTTTTATCTTTCTCGCTTTTAATTCTTTTACTTGATCAATCATTAAAGAAATCAATGGTGAAATGACAATCGTCGTCCCACTCATTAGCAATGATGGCAATTGATAACAGAGAGATTTACCAGAACCTGTCGGTAAAACACCTAATACGTCTCGACCTGCCATAACATCTAAAATTATTTCCTCCTGACCTTCGCGAAAAAAATCATAATTAAAGTATTGTTTCAGGCCGCGTTTCACTATTTCGCTATACGCCATGAGTATCACCTACTTCTTTTTGGTGAGCCTTCGATAATACAAGTTTTATTTGATAATAATCAAATGCGTCACCTACTATTGATTTTATTTCCTTTAATTTTGAAGTTTCAGCCTTTTCGATCGCTTTAATAATAATTTTTTGATCCGCTTGTGAAACGAACCGATCGATTGAAAAGTGCTTAACATGATATGCAATTTCAACGAGGTGATCATGAACAGTGCTTAATTTAAGCTGTCTTTTATTAGCTATTTGTTCTAACGTGAAGTGTTTTTTTAGCATCGTGTAAGTTTTTGTAGCTGATTGACTCAAATGACTCGGCGTTACTTCGCTTGGCACAAATGAAGATAACACTGGAAATAAGTGACCATTATTAGTGACTTGAGTTAACATGTAATGAATAACAGCTGTACGAGTTAAACGAATACTCCCTTTTGAACAATGATGCGTTCGGGCTAATTGACTAACGCTTAAACCGTACAATTTATAACTCGTTAATTGGTCGACAAAAATACTCGCATGCTCATCACGTAAATGATTTAAAATGTGTGCTAACTCTTTATGTAATTCAGTGATATATCGGTCGAGTTGACGATTAATTTGCTGGAAATTTCGTTTTAACCATTGGGTCGTTTCGTTATCATCGACGACTGGGATGTATGAATAATTATTCATTTTTTGATTCGTAACTACTTGTATAAATAGTAATAAACGGTTATAAAATGATTCATCCATTCGATAATACTCACTGCCTGAGAAGTATGTCATCAATAAATCATCGTTTGTTCTCGTTCCGTTAAGACAGAGATCGGCTTTATCTGTCGGTATAAATGTGTGCTCATTTTGTCCGACGCTTTTTATGTATCCGTCTCGCTTTAATTCTTGAATGAGGCGGTGAAAATCCACTTTCGTTAAATGGCGATAGATCCCATGAAACGTTTGTAACTGATACAAATGACTATCTTGTACAGTTTGTACTGAACGGCGTCCCGTTAATAAGTGATAGATATTATTAATTGTCCGATCAGCTCCTATTTTCTGATGACAATGTAAAACAACTCGCTTAAATAACACGGAATCACCCACTTTAGCGTTTAATATATAAGAAAAGACGTTAATTAATGATTCTAACTATCGTTTTTCAACGGTTGAATCGATCAAGTAACGTCAACTACATGCAATCATTTGTTATCATATTATATGTTAATCGTCGTATAATTTAAAGCTAAAAGTTGTACCGATATTTTCTTTACTCTTAACGTAAATGGAGCCGTTATGAGCCTCTACGATGTTTTTAGCAATCGCAAGACCTAAACCAGTCCCCTTCTTTTTATCGCTTCTCGTACGCGACTTATCAGCCTTATAAAACCTTTCAAAAATAAACGGTAAGTCTTCTTCTGGTATACCTACACCATCATCAGTCACTTCAACAGATAAAAATCGCTCATTATTTTTTACACTTAACGTCACGTGACCATTTTCTTTCGTATGATTAATTGCATTTTGAATTAAATTAGTCATCACTTGTTCCACACGGTCTTCATCAATAAAAGCAGTCTCTTTTTCAATAACTTGATCAAAGATAAGTGAAATGTTGCTTCTTTCTGCTTCACGATAAAATTTATTTAAAATACGCTGAGCGAAAGAATCAATATGAACTTCAGTCTTATTTAACTGAATGTGACCTGCTTCCATCCTTCCTAAATCAAGTAACTCATTCACGAGTCTACCCATCCGAAGTGATTCATCATGAATAATTTGTGCCAATTCGTTTTTGTCTTCTTTAGATTCTGCAATATCATCAACAATAGCTTCACTATAACCTTGCATAAGAGAAATAGGCGTTCTAAGTTCATGAGACACATTTGAAATGAAGTCTTTCCGTAATTTATCTAGCTGTCTTTCTTCTGTCATATCTCGAATCACAGCAACAGCTCCACGAACGTATGATTGATCGTGTAACGGCGTCATAATCATTACCCAATTTCTACCTTGTAAACTAAGTTCTTGCATTTGCTGTTCTTCATATTCGATAACTAAATTTAATACTTCACGTATATCATCAGGTAATTCATATTCATCACTCGTTAAATTTTTTTCATAATACCAATCTTCTAGAAATTTTTCTGCTGGTGGGTTAACGACGATTATTTCACCATCTCGATTAAGCGTCATCACACCGTCAGCCATTGACGTAACAATACTAGACATTTGTTCTTTTTCTTGTCTTAAAGCGTCAATGTGAAAATTTAATTGCCGTCCCATGCGATTAAATGCAATCGCTAGTTCACCGAGCTCATCATGCGTTAATATCGGTACTTCTGTATTAAATTCACCACGCGTAATATCAAACGCTGCTTCCCGCATCTTGATGAGTGGTGACGTAATTCGCGTCGATAGGAAGAATGCAAATATTGTCGTTAAAATAATGGCAATTCCAGCAGCTAAAAATATGATTCTCGTCGTTTCTGCTTTCGTCTGATTAACGACGTCTAAAGACTGTATGACGATAATAAAAGCATCGGTATTTTCAATCGGTTTACCGACAACCATCAATTCAACATCATTTTCTTTTAACTTAATTTGCTTCTGTAACGCTTTATTTTTTAGTTGGGCAACTTTAATATCTTTATTTTCTAAAAACCATTGATTATTAATTTGCGCGATATCAATGTTTTCAGTATCTGATGATAAAATACCGTTACTTTCGTTTAAAACAATTACGCGTGCAGCGGGATCTTTAACCTTTTCCATCGTATCTAAAATGAGAGGCTCATCATCGACGTCAACAATAACATCAGAAATTTTTGTAGCTGTTTGCATCATTTGTTTTTCTGCTTCTTGTATATGAAAACGTTCAAAAAACTGCAATAAAGAAATTGTTAAAATTAACAAGACAAAAGAAACTAGCAGTAAAATAGTAACAGCTAGTTTCCCTACTAAGCTTCGCCAAAACATCGTTATTCTTCAACCTCTAATTTGTAACCAACGCCCCAAACAGTAACGATCATTTTTGCAGCGTCTTTCGATACATTTGTCAATCTTTCACGCAAACGTTTAACGTGTGTATCAACTGTTCGTAAATCACCAAAAAACTCATATTGCCATACTTCTTTTAATAAATCTTCACGTTTAAATACTTTATCAGGAGACTTTCCTAAAAAGCACAATAACTCGTACTCTTTCGGTGTTAAGCTCACTTCCTCATTATCAGCTGTCACGCGATATGCGTCTAAGTCGATTGTTAAATGTGGAAAAACTAATAAATTTTTCGCTTCATTATCTGATTGATGAACAGAATCACTCACACGACGTAAAACAGCTTTTACACGTAGGACAACTTCCCTCGGGCTAAAAGGTTTAACGATATAATCATCAGCTCCGACTTCAAATCCTTGGACACGATTCGTCTCTTCACCTTTAGCTGTTAACATAATAACAGGTGTTGTTTTTTCTTTACGTAACTCTTTACACACTTCAATCCCGTCAAGTTCGGGCATCATAATATCTAATAATATCGCTGAATAATCATTTTCCAAAGCGAGCTCAAGCGCTTCTTTACCATCACATGCTTCAACCACTTCAAAGTCTTCACGCTCTAAATACATGCGGATAAGACGTCTTATTCTTTCTTCGTCATCGACTACCAATACTGTACCATTCATCTAAAAGAGCACTCCTTCTCGTTTCAATCATTAAATAAATTATAGACTAACTTTTTCGAAATGTATATAAATTAATAAAAGGATATCATAAACTGATATCCTTTTATATTAATCACACTGTCAAGCAATTAAGCATATGAATGTAATCCTGCAAGTACAAGGTTAACAACGATTATGTTAAACATAATAATTGCAAAGCCTCCTACTGCTAACCATGCTGAACGCTTTCCGTGCCAACCACGTGATAGACGTAAATGTAAAAATGCAGCATAGAAAAACCACGTAATAAGCGCCCATACTTCTTTCGGATCCCAACCCCAGAAGCGGTCCCAAGCAATTTGTGCCCAAATCGCAGCGAAGATGAGCCCACCTAATGTAAAGACTGGGAAACCTATTGCTACAGCACGATACGTAATCTCATCTAATAAATCCGGACTCGCTTTGTGTAATAGCGGTTGAATTGCATTTCCAATACGTTTTCTTAATGCCAAACGAATAATACCGTATAAAATAGATCCGACGAGAACTGACCAGATAACTGTATTAAATTTTCGACCAGCATCTGCCCCTTGCATCCATGCAGGTGCTTCAAACAATGGTTCAAATTTGCCAGTCGTTAATAGTTCACCGTCATTTGGTCCAGCAATTGCTGGTAAATGATATTTAGATACTAATACATTTTCACCTTGTGGATATTCGAAAACTGCTTCATATTTCATCACATTAAATGTAGAAGTAATAAGAACGAACCCAACAGTTGTTACTAATAAAAACATAATAAATTCTAACCACATATTTTCTTTAGAACGTCTTTTTTGATCCACTTGACGAACTAAATAAATAAGTGCTGTTACAAAGCTTAATGCTAAAATGGCATTACCGAGTGATACAGTCGTTACGTGAATATATAACCAATGGCTCTGTAATGACGGAACGAGTGGTGCAATATCTTTCGGGAACATGCTCGCATAAGCAATAACGATCATTGCAATTGGTAAAGCGAACAACCCTAAAACTGCTAAACGATACATGTAATATAAAATAATGAACGCCAACACCATCGCCATTCCAAATGAAGTAACAAATTCGAACATGTTACTTACTGGTGCGTGCCCACTAGCTATCCAACGTGTAATGAAATAGACAACTTGTGATAAAAACCCGATGATTGTAATTGTAATCCCGATTGTCGCCGCTTTGCTTTTGTTACCATCATCAGCCGTGCCACTTTTGTTCTTGTCACGAATGGTAGCACCGAAGAAAAACGTCGCAATCAAGTATAAAATAAATGCGATGTACAATGCTGTACTACTAATGCTTATTAAATCACTCATAATTTCCTCCTTGTAACGAAATTATACGTTTAGTTTTTTTCTTCAGACGCCTCAGCTTCAGCCTCGTCTTCTAGCTCTTGCTGATCAACGACCATATTAACTTTCGTATCAACGATTGCTTTTTCAATATCTTTCTTTACCCCGTACCAATTTTTATTCGTATGTGCAGCGAGTAGAATCGTTCCATTATCCTGTTGAATCCAAATTCTACGATGTTGCCAATACATTCCTTGGATAACACCAATCATAAAGATGGCTGCCCCAACAATAAAGAACGGTAACGTATAATCCTTACGAACAGTTAAACCACTTACGTTGTGCATCGTGAAGTCTGCTAAACCGAGCTTGTATTTATTTTCTCCTGTAGGATCGATGTTCTTACCGATTCCAGCAAAGCTAACTTCTGGCTTCTCTTCTCCTTCTTCATGAACGAGAAAGACGAATGCTGGATTCCTTGGATAATTCGTTTCAGAACGTGGCTCTCCATTTTCTAAATAATAATCTGGATAATACTGTTCAATCGAAACAGTCATACCATTTTCAAGTTCATACTCTTCTTCAGGATTCGTTAAATCAACTGTAAACGTATCAATTGCTGCTTCGTTGGCATCTTCCGTTTCATAAAGTTTAAAAGACATATTCGTAAATTCGTTTTGCTGATAACCTGCCTGATACAATGTATAGCCATCAAACTTGAGCGGTTCATTCATACGAATTTCATCTTCAATAAACTTCTCTAATTCTCCGCCAGTTTCTTCGTTTACTTTATAAATAATAACATCAGATTGATAGTTTTTAACGACTTGGTCATCTCGATTCATCAGTGCATCTCTAAATCGCTCATCACTTTCATCATAATGTTCAATTGTAAACTTTTTATTTTCAATTAAATATTCCCCATCTGTCCCAGGAATAATCGTCTGTTCTCCTTCACGTACCCAAACGTAATCATCTAAAAACATAAATGGTGTCATACGTAAGAGGGCAGCAAATAAGATAATGATTAAACCGATATGGTTCACGTAAGGGCCCCAACGAGAGAATCTTCCTTTTTCTGCTAAATAGTTACCATCTTTTTCAGTCACACGATACTTCTGTAATTTTAAACTTTCAACGACGCGCTGTTTATCTTCATCAGTACCATCAACTGTCTCACTAAATAATCGCTGTCTACTTAAGAAGTTCTTATGACGCTTCGGACTTTGCATTTTAAGTGCTCTATGTAAAGGAACGAAACGGTCTAAACTACAAATAACTAACGAAACTCCAATTAATGCAATGATTAACATGTACCACCATGAGCTATATAAGTTATGAAAGCCTAGCTGGTAATATATTTTACCTAAAATACCGTATTGCGCTTCATAAAAAATAGCCGGATCTCTTGATGGAGCTTCTGCTGGAATATACATTTCTTGCGGATAAATCGATCCTAAAGCAGATGCAATAAGCGCAATAACAATTAGCCAAATTCCGACTTTAACTGATGAGAAAAAGGCCCACGTTTTATCTACTATTGATCGATTGTATGTTAAAGAACGTCGCGCACTACCGTCATATCTCATATTGAGTAATTTCTTTTTATCATTACCTTCAATATGTTGGTTCTCTTCTACGGGCTTTCCACAAGCTTCACAAAGAACCGTTCCCTCCGGATTTATGTGCCCACACTCACACTTTATTTTCTTCATCAAAATCCCTCACTGTAAATCTATTTTGGTTCAATTTCTTGTAAGTAGCCTTCTAACTTTTCTAACGTTAATGCTCCGTCAACTTTATCAACAATTTTTCCTTCTGAATCAATAAAGAAAGTACTCGGAATAGGCCCAACTTTGTATAAATCCATTACTTTTCCAGTTGTGTCATGCGGAATAGGAAATGTTAAGTCGTATTTGTCTATGAAGCGGTGAACGACTAATTCAGTCGCATCTAAACTAACTGCGATAATTTCAACGCCCTTTTCCTTATATTCTGGGTATAGTTCTTCCATATAAGGCATTTCCGCTTCACATGGTGGACAATATGTCGCCCAGAAATTTAACATAACACCTTTTCCTTTAAAGTCAGCTAATTCTATCGTTTCCAATTCATTATTTTTACTAATCTGTTCTAATTTAAAGTTAGGAGCTTCATCGCCTGCTTTATAAATTGTCTTATCATCTTTAGCATTCGTTACGAGCGCAAAGACAATGGCTGCAATTAGAACTGCTAATATGGCTGATCTAAATATTAAACGTTTACGCTTCTTACCTTTTTTCTTTTCACGTACTTTATCTAAAGACACTTTCATCACTCCTCGAGAACAATTATAACATTGCTGCTCAGTGAAATTTATGACTACTTTTCAACATTTTACTCACTAAGAGCTAGTTCACGCAATTCTTTCACTTCATGTGGTGTTAATGGACGCGAGTCACCTGGTTGTAGTTGGTGCAAGTTTAGCGAGCCGTATGTTTCACGTTTCAACTTTTGAACAGGAAAACCAATGGCCTCCATCATTCGTCGAATATGACGATTTTTACCTTCAATAAGTGTTATTTCTAAAATCATCGTTTGTCTTTTTCGATCGGTTGATAATACTTTATAAGAAGATGCTTTTAAAAGATCATTTTCCGACTGTACACCTGTCAGCACTTGCTCTAGCTGCTCCTTCGTAGGAATTCCTTTTAAACGCGCGACATATCTTTTTTCAACTTCATATCGTGGATGCATTAATAAATTAGCTAACTCCCCGTCATTCGTTAGTAAAATGATTCCCGACGTTTGGTAATCTAAACGACCAACAGGAAAAATACGTTCCGTTACTTCTGGAATCAAATCAGTAATCACTTTTCTCCCGCGATCATCAGATACACTCGTAATCACTTCACGAGGCTTATACACTAAGTAATAAACGTTCTCCTCTTTGACGAGTGGAATATCATTCACTGTGACAGTATCACGTGCTGAAACTTTCGTTCCGAGTTCTGTGACTATTTCTCCATTAACTTTTACTTGACCTTCAACAATAAGTCCTTCTGCTTTTCTCCTTGACGTTAAACCACTTTGAGCAATTACATTTTGTAAACGTTCCATCTTATTCATTCCATCACCTTAACTTTTTTATTCATAAGAAAACGGCTGGGTGTAAGTTTTGTTTCTGCTTAAATAGCATGCGTGTCAACATTTTCTATACTCCCAACCATTCATTTAGGTTTCATTTTCATATACATTATTATTAGTATACCAACATATTTAGTTATCCGTCCAACGTTTCAAACGGTTAAGACTTATTCTTCTTTACTTACTTTGTTCAATTGATCAAAAAATAGATTTGCTTCTGTTTCAACAGTTTGTTCGTCAATTGACTGAGGCAATGGTGGTAATTCATCTAAAGAAACGAGGCCAAAGTAAGTTAAGAAATCAATCGTCGTACCGAATAATATCGGCCGTCCAATCGTATCTTTTCGCCCAACTTCTTTGATAAGGGAACGTGCCATTAATGTTCGTATCGCGCGCTCACTATTTACCCCACGTACTTCTTCAACTTCAATCCGAGTAATCGGTTGTTCATATGCAATAATCGCTAACGTTTCCAGAGCTGCTTGTGATAACTTTGATGACTGTGGTGTTTCTAACAATTTAATTAAATGTGAGCTATGCTCTTTTTTAGTCGTTAAATAATAGACGTCGTTAGCGTGCATTAATGACATGCCACGATCATCATTTTTATAATCCTCTTTTAACTGATCTAACACATTTTGCACGTTAATATTCGTTAATTGTAGCACGTTTGATAGTTGATCAATCGTAACACCTTCATCGCCAGTTGCAAATAACAACCCTTCAACGATACCTTTTATTTGATTATCCATATTCTTCCACCTTATATTTGTATCTTTTACGATTAGTTTTGTAAGTATATGTATAAAGAATCATAATTGTTGTCTTGTCGACAATAAACTTCATTACTTTTCATTAATTCTAATAAAGCAATGAACGTTATAACGATATGTGATTTTGAATCGTAAGTAAATAAATGCTCAAAAGCTATACCATCTACAGAACCCTCTACCCGCTCTTTTAATTGCGCCATTCGCTCTTCCATCGGAATTTCAGTTCTCGTCACACGTGTATCGAGCGGCTCAGACCATTTTTTTCGTTCAATCATTTTGTTAAAAGCTCTAACCATATCGTAAACAGACGAATCGCCTCGTTCAACGGGTACTTTATCTTCTAATTCTTTAAAAATAATCGGCGGTCGCGTAAACGTTTGAACAAATTCTGTTTCTTTCATTTCTAATCCTTGAGCGGCCTCTTTATACTTTTTATAAGCGATTAAACGCTCGATTAATTCATCGCGTGGATCTTGTTCATATTCATCAACATCTTCATCGACAGGTTGTTTAGGTAGGAGCATTTGACTTTTAATCGAAAGAAGCGTCGCCGACATAACTAAATATTCACTCGCTATATTTAGTTCAAGACTTTTCATCGCATGTATATAATCAATATATTGCTGAGTAATATCAGCAACAGGTATATCATATATGTCTATTTCATATTGTTTAATTAAATGCAATAATAAATCAAGCGGTCCCTCAAATGCATCAATTTTAACTTTATACGCTTCACTCGTCATCATAGTCGCTCCATTCGTACAACAAGACTTAAAGGCTTATTTTACCATATTTAACAAGAAGAAAACAGAGTCCATTACTGAACTCTGTTATTCGCGAAATGATTTTTTCATCAAATTATTCTTCTTCAGAACTGTCTTCTTCCGTTGACTGCTCTGAACATTTATTAAAGAATGCTTCGGTCGCTTCATTCGGACAAACGACGTATTCTTTTTCATATTTACGTGTCACTTCATCAACCATACGCTTTCCTATACCTAAATTACGATGTGATGGATTTACTGAAATATGTTGCACAACAGCATCTAACTCATTTTCAATGCGAACACCGATAGCGCCGATGATTGAATCTTCACGCCATAAATATAAATGCCAGTTGTCATTTGTTTCGTATTCGTTCATTGTTTCCTGCAATGTTTTAACGTTTTTTTCTTCTGGCATAAATGCTAACAATCCCATAGCCATTTTTTCTAAATTCTTTTTGTAACGAATTAACATTAAAATCCCTCATTAGTAAATTATTAAAATCAATTCAGTATAGAGAATTTTATATTTCGTAGTTATCACTTACTTAAAAAAGCGTCCAGTTAATGATCTATTAAAACTACTTCATAAAACATGTACTAATTACTGTACACGGATTTCTTTAATTTTGTCACCTTCACTCATTGCTTTAGCGTGTTCAACGCCTGAAGTAACTTTTCCAAATACTGTATGCACACCGTTTAAGTGTGGCTGCGGCTCATGAACAACGAAAAATTGACAAGAACCTGTATCTTTTCCTGCGTGCGCCATTGATAATGAACCTTCTTCGTGTGTATGTGGATTTCCTTCTGTCTCACACTTAATTAATTCATCAGATGAACCTGTTCCGTTTCCGATTGGGCAACCACCTTGGCTAACAAATCCAGGAATAACACGGTGGAATGATAAGCCATCATAAAATTCGCTGTTTGCAAGCTTTTCAAAGTTCGCTACCGTATTTGGTGCTTCATTCGGATAAAATTCTAACTCTAATCTATTACCATTTTCCATTAAAATGTAACCTGTTTTTAACATGTTTATAACCCCTTTTAATTTGAAATTACTATAGTCGATTTATATCTTACCATTTTCTAAAATAAATAGAAAGAAGTTCACACGATTAATCGTATCGTAAATCATTTTGCACGAGATCTTTGTACGTTTCTCGCTTGACGACTTCTTTCGCTGAACCGTTCTCAACGAAAACGACTGCTGGCTTTGTGAAACGGTTGTAATGACTTGCCATTGAATAACCGTATGCTCCTGTTGAAAACATAGCGAGGATGTCACCTGATTCAATCTCTGGAACAGGTAAATCCCAAATAAGCATATCTCCCGATTCACAAGCTTTTCCAGCGATTGATACTTTTTTAACAGGTGCTTCTGTCGCTTTATTAGCAATAACACTTTCATATTTTGCATCGTACAATGCTGGTCGCAAGTTATCCGCCATCCCACCATCAACTGATACGTACTCTCTTATACCAGGGATTTCTTTCATCGATCCGATCGTATAAAGAGATATACCTGCGTTTCCGACAATCGAGCGTCCTGGTTCAATCCAAATTTCCGGAAGAGGGATATTAATTTTCGCTGTTTCTTTTTTCACCGCTTCAACAATTCTTTCAACGTATACTTCATAAGGTAGTGGTTCATCATCTTTCGTATAACGAATCCCAAACCCTCCACCTAAATTTAATACCGACGGAATAAACGATTGTTCGTCTTTCCACTTTCCTAATGTTTTAAATAAAATTTCATTCGCTTTAATAAGTCCTTCTGTTTCAAAAATCTGCGAACCAATATGACAATGTAATCCTTTAAAGTTAATTGATAGATGTTTATGTAGACGCTCAAATGCTTCATCTGCTTGTCCGTTATTTAAACTAAAGCCAAACTTTGAATCTTCATTACCAGTCATGATAAAATGATGTGTATCTGATTCAACACCAGGTGTTACTCGAATAAGTACGTCCATCTGTTTGTTTTCTTCTGCTAAAATATTTTCTAATAACTCGATTTCATAAAAGTTATCAATAACGATACAGCCAATATTGTAATCGACAGCCATCTTTAACTCTTGATAACTTTTATTATTTCCGTGAAAATGGATTTTTTCAGCTGGAAAATCAGCTTTAATTGCTGTATATAATTCACCTTCTGATACGACATCTAAACTAAGTCCTTCTTGCTTCATCACTTGGACGATCGCAATTGATGAAAAAGCTTTACTCGCATAAGCGACTTGTGCTTGCACGCCAAGTTTTTTAAAACTATCAACGAACGATCGACAGTTTTTACGTATTAGTTCAACGTCATAAACGTATAAAGGTGTACCAAATTGTTTCGCTATTTCAGTAGCATCCATGCCACCAATTTCTAAATGACCTAAATCATTCGTTTGAAATGGATGATGATCAATAATCATATGATTGAACCTCCCAATTAAAAAAAACGCAATAATAATATGCTATTTTATCACAACAAAGTGTAAAGAGAAAGCGTGTCACTGAGTAAAGCATGCATTATTTTTTTACATATCATTTAAACGTAAGAAGTACACGTGCTTCATCTAGGTAACGCTTAGGCATCGCACGCTAATCACTTGTTTCGTTAAATACATTCGATTCATATGATGTTCACATTATTCATGTACGATATTATATAATAAAAATACATTCACTTCATATTAAGGGGTTGCTATAAATGGCTACAATACTCGTCGTAGATGATGATCAAAATGTTAGAAATCTCGTATCTATTCATTTAAAAGATGAAGGATATGACGTCATTGAAGCAGGTCACGGTGAGGAAGCATTAGATAAACTCGCTGAAAATGTATGTGACTTAGCGATTGTAGACGTTATGATGCCAAAGATGGACGGATTCGAATTAACGAAAGAAATTCGTTCATTTTATGATATTCCTGTTATTTTACTCACAGCAAAAGATCAATTACGTGATAAGGAAAAAGGCTTTCTTTCAGGCACGGATGATTATGTCGTCAAGCCTTTTGAACCGAAAGAATTAGTTTACCGCGTAAAAACGTTATTTCGCTTATACAACATACAGACTGAAGATGAATTAACGATTGGTTCAATAAAAATTAATAAGAAAACGTATGTCGTTCATATTGACGAGCAATCATTTATTTTACCGTTAAAAGAATTTGAATTACTGTTCTTTCTTGCATCTCACCCTTCGCAAGTATTTTCGCGTATTCACTTAATTGAGCACATTTGGGGGTTTGATTATGAAGGCGACGAACGAACAGTAGACGTTCATATTAAACGATTGCGGGAAAGATTTTCAAAAATCACGAATGACTTTCGAATTAAAACAGTTAGAGGCATCGGCTACTCTCTTGAGGTAAACGAATGATGAAGTCACTTTACAGTAAGTTTGCCGCCTCTACGATTGCTATTATGATTTTAAGTAGTGTTATTGCATTTATGGCATCTAATTTTTATTACCAACAGAAGTTAAAAGAAGAAAACGATGAAAAAATTACTGAAATGGCTTATGAAGTGGCCACGTATATTGAAAAAGAACACCCGAATGATATTGAATCGTATTTAAAAAGTATCGCAGCTGTTGGCTATCAAATGTTACTCGTTTCTGAAGAAAATGATAAACAACTCTTTGGTGATGAATTTCGGGATGAAGATATTAGCCAACAAACGATCGATCACGTGTTAAACGGGGAAACGTTCCATGGGATTGCACAATTCCCGCAAGAAACGTTCGTGACAGGTTTTTTTGCGAATGAACTGACGAATACAATTGGTGTTCCACTTACTTATGAAGACGGAAATTATGCGTTATTTATCCGCCCAAATATAAAAGTTCTTTTTAATGAAATGCACATGCTACTTGCAGCATTACTCGTCATTACAATCTTTCTAAGTATCGTTTTCGTTCTTATAAACATTAAGTTTTTAGTCCGTCCGATTACACGGTTAACGAAAGCAACTAAACAGTTAGCAACCGGAGATTTCTCTGTCGATCTTAGTACAAATCGGGACGATGAACTCGGTAAGTTGACGAATAGTTTTAGTTCTATGGCTGAACAACTAAGAAAGTCTGATGATATTAAAAATGAATTTATTTCCAACGTTTCACACGATATTCAATCACCACTATCTAACATTAAAGGATATGCTCAACTGTTAGATAAAAAAACACTATCAGAAGAAGACAAACAGACGTACTTATCTGTTATTTATAAAGAAGTTGATCGATTATCAAGTTTAACGAAGCAATTGTTATTTTTAACGTCACTCCAACACGATGATGGCTTGTTAAATCAATCAACATATTCGCTGTCTGATCAATTACAAGAGCTCATTTTCAACTATAAATGGGAACTTGAAAATAACGGACTCATGGTGAGCTATTCATTACCAGAAACAACTATTTATGCAGATGAAGCATTACTTCACAACGTTTTTGAAAACTTACTAACGAATGCGATTAAATATAACGTTGAGAACGGAACGATTGACGTAAAAATAATTGAAAACAAACAGTCTGTGGATGTTAGCTTTACAGATAGCGGCATCGGTATTTCGAAAGACATGCAAAAACGGTTATTCGATCGCTTTTTCCGAGTCGAATCTTCACGAACGAACACAATTGAAGGAACAGGACTCGGTTTATCAATCGTTGAAACGATTGTTAAAAGGCACGGAGGGGTCATAACGGTTGAAAGTAAAGAGAATGAAGGAACGACATTTGTCGTTAGTCTCCCGAAATAATGAACAGAAAATACTGAGCTACTGTTAAACATCAACACTTTAGTGGGCATAGACTTTTAAATAAAATCTATGCCCACAAACATACATATGACTTAATTATTTTGAACGAACAATTCCTAAAATAGGTGAAGTCGTTTCAATGTCTTTCGTGTGACTAATCGTGAATGCGTCTTCCATACGCTTTTGTAACGATTGATCATACGTACGATTCGTCCGACCAGTTAAAATAACTTCGCCTTTTTTCACATAATCCCCTATCTTCACGTGAATCGTTAAACCAGCATCATAATCAATGACTGAATCTGTCGTTTCTCTACCAGCGCCAAGTCGTGAAGCGATATAGCCAATTTCTTCTGTTTTTACTTTAGTAATATATCCATCCTCAAGCGCTTTAATTGAATATATATCTTCATATTTCACGTGATTAATGGCATCAACATCTCCGCCTTGAATCGTAATTAATTGCACGAATTTTTCATATGCAGCTCCGTTCTTAATATGTTCTTCGACAATTTGTTTCAATGCTTCAATTGAAAAATCGTTATATTTAGTAGACATTTGCGCCATTTGAGCAGCCACTTCTAATGTAACTGTGTATAAATCATCATCAAATGATTCATTTTTCAACAGACGGACAGCTTCTTGAACTTCATTAATATTACCGACTTCTCTACCGAGTGGCTGATTCATCGGTGTTAAAATAGCCGTTACTTGTTTATTTAATGATTCGCCAATTTGTACCATCATTTCTGCAAGTGCCGTTGCATCTTCAACTGTTTTCATAAAAGCGCCATCTCCAACTTTTACATCTAAAACAATTCCGTCAACACCTGTTGCTAATTTTTTACTCATAATTGAACTTGCAATTAATGGTAAAGAATCAACAGTTCCCGTAACGTCACGGAGCGCATATATTTCTTTATCAGCTGGTGCGATGTTTTCCGTTTGCCCGACGAGTGCAATTTTATACGTTTGTGCGTGATCAATAAGGTCCGCTTCAGAAAGTTCAGCTCTAAATCCTTTAATCGCTTCTAACTTATCAATTGTTCCACCTGTGTGACCGAGTCCTTTTCCACTCATCTTTATAATAGGAATACCGAGCGAAGCAATGATTGGCACGACGAGTAAGCTTACTTTATCACCGACACCACCTGTTGAATGTTTATCAACGACGACGTCATCAATAAAAGATAAATCAATCACTTGACCTGAATGAACCATTGCTTCTGTTAAATATGCAACTTCTTCAGCAGTCATTTCAGTAAAGTAAATAGCCATTAAAAAGGCGCTCATTTGGTAGTCTTTAATCGTTCCGTCCATAAATCCTTTGATTATATATTCAATTTCTTCTTTTAATAGAGGTTCATTACGTTTCTTTTTATTAATAATTTCTAGTGCAGAGTACACGTTGTAGCCTCCTCGTATGTTATTAAGTCCTGTTACATTGTTTCAATGACTTCTTTCATCAAACGAATAAATGCTTCTCGCACTTGATTAGTCGTTTCAATGACTTCTTCATGTGACAATGGCTGCTCAGAAAGACCTGCTGCCATATTTGATATACACGAAATGCCAAGAGTTTTTATTCCTAAATAATTTGCTACGATTACTTCAGGGACAGTCGACATACCGACAGCGTCCCCGCCTAATAATTTAAACATGCGCACTTCCGCTGGCGTTTCATAAGATGGACCTGTATTGCCAACGTAAACACCTTCTTTAACATCGATATTTAATTGCTTTGCACAACGCTTCGCTAACTCGATAAATGATTGATCATACGCATTCGTCATATCTGGAAAACGCGGTCCTAATCGGTCATTATTTTCTCCCATTAAAGGATGTGATCCCATTTGATTCATATGATCGTTGATGATCATTAAATCTCCTGGTGAAAAGCTATCATTCATCCCGCCTGCTGCGTTCGTCACGATAAGTGACTGAATACCTAACTCTTTTAACACACAGATTGGAAACGTCACTTGTTTTAAAGAATAACCTTCATAATAGTGAAACCTACCTTGCATCGCAACGACGTGTTTACCTCGTAATTGCCCAAAAACGAGCTGTCCTTCATGACCTTCAACAGTCGATTTCGGAAAGCTCGGAATATCCTCGTAACGAATAATCACTTTATTCTCAATATCATCTGCTAACACACCTAATCCTGAACCTAACACTAAACCAATTTCCGGTGTCATCGACAATTGCTTCTTTATGTATGTACTCGATTGATTAATATTCATTATATTTGCTCCTCGTATCATATGTTTAAGTTTAAATATTTACGTATACTTTTCTAGCGCTTGTAACACCGTTAGCTTCCTCGAAAGATATTTACTTCCTGCCAGTCTCGTGCTATCCCTACTTTTAGGTCGCCATCATTCGTTTCAAGACACTCATCTTACGGATAACCATTGACTAAAAGTCTCTATAAATACTTTAAAAAACTTTTACCAATTTTAGGAGCAGTTACTTTAAAGTTTTCTGCGATGGTCGCCCCTACGTCTGCAAACGACTCCCTATCATTAAGCATTTTTCCTTCGTCTAAATGATGATAAAAAACAAACAACGGCACTAATTCTCTCGTATGGTCTGTTCCTTTAAATGTCGGATCATTCCCGTGATCAGCCGTAATGAGTAATAAATCTTCGTCTGTTAAGCGGTTAATCACTGAACCGAGCTGTTTATCAAACGCTTCAAGCGCCTTACCGTACCCAATTGGATCACGACGATGCCCGTACTTTGCATCAAAATCGACTAAATTTAAAAAACAAAGCCCATGAAACGGCTCATCTATCATGCGCATAAGATGTTTCATGCCGTCATCATTATCATCAGTCCTTATTGCTTTAGTAATCCCTTCATTATCGAAAATATCAGCAATCTTGCCTAAAGAAATAACGTCATAAGAAGCTTGTTTTAATTCATCAAGCACTGTTTTTCCAAATGGTTTTAGTGCATAATCTTTCCTGTTTTTCGTTCGTGAAAAGTTTCCTTCTGTACCGACAAACGGACGAGCAATCACACGCCCGACCATAAATTCCTCTTGTAACGTTAACTTCCGAGCAATCTCGCAAATATTGTAAAGTTCATCAACCGGAACAATGTCTTCATGTGCAGCAATTTGTAAAACGGAGTCAGCTGACGTATAAACAATCAATCCACCGTGCTCCATATGCTCTTTCCCAAGTTCATCAATAATAACTGTGCCTGAAGCGACTTTATTGCCAATCACTTGTCGATTCGTTTCACTTTCTAATTGTTTGATCAGCTCAGCCGGAAACCCGTCAGGAAACGTTTGAAAAGGTTGCTTAATATGGAGACCCATTAGTTCCCAATGACCTGTCATCGTATCTTTTCCAATAGACTTTTCTATCATCTTCGTATGAATCGCTACAGGACGTTCTTTCGCTTGCACACCGACAATCGAATCATCAAGATTACCTAGCCCAAACTTCTCGAGATGCGGAACGTTTAATCCGTTCATCTGTTCACTAATGTGTTTCAGCGTGTGAGCACCGATATCCCCATACATATGTGCATCTGGTGCCTCACCAATGCCTACTGAATCTAAAACGATTAAAAATATCCGTTTAAATGTTTGCATGAATATCACCATTTTCTTTTAATAAATTGTTATTTTATGCGCGCGGATGATGTGACGTATACATATCTTTTAAACGTGTACGCGTCACGTGCGTATATATTTGTGTCGTTGAAATATCTGCATGACCGAGCATTTCTTGAACAGCTCTTAAATCCGCACCATTTTCTAATAAATGAGTGGCAAAAGAATGGCGCAACGTGTGTGGTGTAATTTTCTTTTTTAATCCTTTTTTTACAGCAATTGATTTTAAAATTTTCCAGAAGCCTTGCCTACTTAATGGACGACCATGTTGATTAACGAAAATAACAGATTCGTCTTCATTTCTTTTCGTTAATTGGGGCCGTGCCTCAGAAAGATACTGCTCCATTGCTTCTGTCGCAAGTTCTCCGAGCGGGACGATACGTTCTTTTGAACCTTTTCCTAGACAACGAACGAAGCCCATTGTTAAATGTAAATCACTCGTCGTTAATGAAATAAGTTCAGTGACACGTAATCCTGTCGCATAAAGCAATTCAACCATCGCTTTATTTCTTAAATCTAACGGTTCTACCCCGTCTATTTGTAACAACTGATCCACTTCGTCTTCTGATAAAATATCAGGTAGCGTCCGGTCTTTTTTCGGCGTTTCTATATGTATCGTCGGATCAGACGTCGCTACTTGATCACGAATTAAAAATTGATGAAACGAACGGATAGAAGAAATCATTCGCGAGATCGTCGCCGTTGATTTCCCTTCATCTTTTAATACTTTCAAAAACTCAAGGATGTGATGACGTGTGATGTCATCAATTGTCGTTATTTGTTCATTTTCTTTAAAATAAGCAGTGTAGCGATTTAAGTCACGAGCATATGCTTTTATTGTGTTTTCAGCTACACCTTTTTCTATTCGTAAAAAATGTAAAAAGTCTTCCAATGGATATTTAAACATCTTGTTAACCACCTCGATAAGAGTAGTTTTTTAATTTATTCATTTTTAAAATTATATCAGTTCATTAAAAATAAAAAAACCTTCTTTCTTCAACTAATAAAGAAAAAAGGTTGGTTTATGATGATTTTTTAGTCGCTTCTTGACAGGCTTTACATATCCCGTGAAAAGTTAATCGATGATCTTTCACTTTAAAATGCCAGTTACGCTCAACTTGTCGCTCAACATCTTCTAGTAAGTCTTCCATCACTTCTTCAACGGTCCCACACTCAATACAAATGAGGTGATGATGAAAATGTTTTGCGCCTTCTTTACGTAAATCATAACGCGTCACGCCGTCACCAAAGTTAATTTTGTCGACAATTTCTAATTCAGATAATAATTCAAGCGTCCGATAAACAGTCGCTAATCCAATTTCAGAGTTAATATCTTTTACGAGTAAAAACACTTCTTCAGCACTTAAATGATCTTCTTCATGCTCAATTAAAATGCGAAGTGTCGCTTCTCTCTGCGGTGTTAATTTATAACTTTTCGCATGCAGCTCTTTTTTTATGCGATCGATTCTATGTTCCACGGCACGCTCCTCCTCTTACAATGACACCTTTATTATATGTAGTGTAAGTAAGTCTGTCAAAGTATAATCATTATTATTAACAAATGATTCAGCAAAATATTTGCAATATTAGTTATTTAATAATAACAATTATTATTAAAATGAAACTTTCCCGTACATTCCCCCACCGCCAGATTGCAACGTGAAGTGCCCTTTTCTCATATTAATGATAAAGCGAGCGATTTTTTCATTCGTTACACTTTGTAATTGTTCAAAAGAAGCTTGATGAACGACCTTCATTTCTGTTCCAAAAGCGTCCAATAACTTTTCATACGTTTTTTTACCTAGTGTTGGCAATGATTCGAGAGGCACTTGATACGTATAAGGCGCTCGTCTTCTCGTCAACTGATTCTTTGCACTTGCTCGTGCTAGTTCGTCGATTCTTTCATTAACACCTTTAACTACACGACGAGACTCACAATTTTCACATCGAGAATCCTTTATAGCGACATATTGTTCACACGCTCGACAATACGTTGCTGAATATTTTCCTAATGCTGGATGAAAACCAAAGTAATTTAATACTTTTCGACCATCATCTTCATGTAAAACTCGCTTTAATTCTAAAAATGTCGGCTCTTTCATCTGTATTAATTGATATTCTCGGGCGATTTTTTGTAATGAATGAGCATCTGAATTTGCTACGTACGAAAAGCTGTGCAGTTCAGTCACTCGATCAGCCATAGCGATGTCTGCGCTTAGTCCGAGCTCAATTGCATCAATATATTCAGGATTAAACACTTCGCTGAGTGATTGCTTAACCCCTTTGCCGTATAAACTTTTAAACGGTGTAAAGACGTGCGCTGGGATAAATAATCCTGCATGCTCATGAACGAACGTTTGCAACTCAGTGGCCGATCCGTGAAACCGTTGTGAGCTGAGGTGAATGTTTTTCATATGGTGACTAATCCACTCAGTAAAATGTTTCATTCGCTTTAATGTTGGGAAGAAGCATAGTACATGGATAGGTCCATGACATGTTTCATCATAAATTTCTATTTCACTGCCAAGCAAAAATGTTAAACCTTTGTACTGAATACCACCATCTAAATGTTCAAAAGCTAATCCGTCATGAATCATTCGCTCTATTTCTTCTTGCACTGCTGGCACGTGACAGTCAACAATGCCGATTAAATCTAAACCTTTTCTTTCAGTCGCTTCAACTAAAATATTTTCTAGTGTTAAAGCGCGTGACGCAGATATTTTTACTGGTTTACCGTTTCTATCACTTCCGATATGAATATGTAAATCAGCATAGTATTGATTCAACATAGCGCTCATCCTTGTAAATAATTTTGTAAGTAAAGTATCGCATAGTTCGTTTTAGCATCTTGAATCGTTCCATCTTTCACAGCAGAAACTGCTTCATCAATCGTTAACTCGAGCACTTCAACAAATTCATCATCGTCACCTTTAACAGGTGTTGCTAACGTTTCTAATGAGTCTGCCAAATAAATATGAATAAACTCATTAGCAAAACCTGGTGACGTATAAAATGCAGTGACGTACGTTAAATCGTTTGTCGTATAACCAGTCTCTTCTTCTAGTTCACGAATAGCCGTCACTTCTGGTCGTTCGCCTTGTTCAAGTTTTCCAGCAGGAATTTCAATTAATGATTGCTCAAGTGGTTTACGATATTGTTCAACAAAAATGATTTTCTTATCATCTGTTACGGGAATAACTGCAACTGCACCTGGATGTTTAACGATTTCTCTTTTTGACGTTTCACCATTAGGTAACGTGACATCATCTACTTGAACATCAATAATTTTTCCGGAGAATATATGATTAGTTTTAATTGTTTTTTCTTCAAATTTTTTCATCATTGAATAACTTCCTTTCATTTATATAACTTAAACGAAACAGTTCATGATTTTTTAATTAGTTTACACATTTAAGCGAATTACATATATAATATTAACATACGAACTTATAAAACTGGGGTGTCACGTTTGAAAACTAAAATTGTTGCACATCGGGGAGCGAGTTATTTAGCCCCTGAAAATACGATGCATGCATTTACATTAGCAGAAGAAATTGGTGCTTACGGCATTGAAACTGATGTTCAATTGACAAAAGACAACGTACCTGTACTTATTCATGACGTTACAGTTAATCGAACGACTAACAAAAAAGGCTTCGTTAAAAATTATACATTTTCAGACATCCAAACATTAGATGCTGGGAAGTGGTTTAGCGAAACGTACAAAGAAGCACGAATTATCTCGCTTGAATCATTTTTACAGTGGATTCGTCCGACTCATTTATATCTTCACTTAGAACTGAAAAACAATCGCTTTTCTTATAAAAATTTAGAGTTTGTTGTTTTTGACTTATTAAAGCGAGAAAATATGCTTGAGCGTACAGCCCTTTCAACATTTAACGCAAAAAGTATTAAACGAATGACTCGCATAAAAGATGATATTGAACGAGCACTGTTACTGTCAAAACAGCGAAAAAGGCTGATCCAATTTGCAAAAAAATATGACTTAAAAGCACTTCACGTCGAATATCCGATGTTAAATGATGAATTTGTTCGTTTATGTGAAAAAGAAAATATTTTACTACGTGTCTATACGGTCAATGACCGTGATGACATGCAAAGATGTTTCGCGTTAGGTGTTGATACTATTTTTACTGATCGACCTGACGTTTGCATCGCTGAACAAAATAAATTTATAACTGAACATGATAAGGAGCAATCATAGTGGAACTAGTATTTCTCGGTACAGGCGCTGGACTACCTTCAAAAGAAAGAAACGTAACGTCTGTCGCTCTCAAACTATTACAACAAATTAATGAAGTATGGTTATTTGATTGTGGTGAAGCGACACAACATCAAATTTTAAAAACGAGCATTAAACCACGAAAAATAACTAAAATATTTATTACACATTTGCACGGCGACCATATATACGGATTGCCTGGCCTATTAAGTAGTCGTTCCTTTCAAGATGGGACGTCGCCATTAACAATTTACGGTCCAAAAGGAATTAAACAGTACGTTGAAACGAGTTTGGCTATTAGTGAAACACATTTAAACTATCAACTAAATATTATTGAATTCACTGAAGGAACAATCATTTCAGATGACAATTTTACAGTTGAATGCCGTTTACTTAAGCACGGAATAAACAGTTACGGCTTTCGCATCATTGAGGCGGATCGGATTGGTGAATTACTCGTCGACGAATTAAAAGCTGACGGCATTCACCCAGGACCGATTTATAAAGAAATTAAAGATAATGAACGAACGACATTAGAAGATGGTCGAGTGATTAAACGAAGTGATTACATTGGACCTACGAAGAAAGGAAAGTGTATTTGTATATTTGGCGACACGATTTATGATCATCAACATATACATTTCGCAAGAGAAGCTGACGTACTCGTCCATGAAGCGACATTTGCAAGTGACGATAAAGACCTTGCGAAAAATTATAACCATACGACGACGACAGAAGCAGCAACTTTAGCAAAGGAAGCTCACGTGAAAACGCTCGTACTAACTCATATTTCATCGCGTTACCAAAGAAGTGATTATGAACAGCTTTTACATGAAGCAAAAACAGTTTTTTCTAACACATATTTAGCCAATGATTTAAAAGTGATACCTATTATATAAGGAGCTGATACAGATGAAAGCAACATTAGAAAAGTTATTGGATGGACAGAAACAATATTATGCAACAGGTATTACGAAACCGTATGACTTCCGGATTGATGAACTAACAAAGCTAACAGAAATGCTAGATAATAATGAAGCGGCCATTTATCAAGCACTTAAAAATGACTTAAATAAATCGCCTCATGAAGTATTTACGACTGAACTCGGCTTTATATACTCTGAACTTAACTTAGCCATTAAATATTTAGTCAAATGGATGGACAAGGAAAAAGTAAAAACACCGACGACACATCGTGGATCAAATAGTTATATCTATCAACAACCGTACGGGTCAACGTTAATCGTTTCACCGTGGAATTATCCACTACAACTTACCCTCGCTCCTCTCATTGGTGCCATTGCCGCTGGAAATTGTGCGGTTATTAAGCCTGCACCTGAAGCGAAAGAAACTGCCGCTCTATTAGAAAAAATGATTAATGAAACATTTGATCGACAATACGTCACCGTCGTTCAAGGAGACGCTGAAATTAGCGAACAATTAACGTCTCTGCCGTTTGATTATATATTTTTCACAGGTAGTACAGCTGTTGGTAAAAAAGTGATGCGTCAAGCGAGTGAACATTTAACACCTGTTACATTAGAGCTTGGCGGTAAAAGTCCTGTCATTATTGATAAAAATGTTGACATTAAAAAGGCAGCGAAACGCATCGTTTGGGGGAAATTTACGAATGCTGGTCAAACGTGTGTCGCACCAGATTATATACTCGTACATGAATCGAAGAAAAACGAATTACTCCGCTCAATGATTAAATACATTAAGCGACTTTATACGAAGAATCCGTTAAAGAACGAAAACTACGTCAAAATTATTAACAGCAATCATTTTAATCGCCTCATTAATTACTTAGACGACGGTTCAATCGTTTACGGTGGTGAGCATGACGAAAGTAAATTATGTATAGAACCGACACTTATGACTGACGTTTCTTTAGAAGCGTTATGTATGCAAGAAGAGATTTTCGGTCCTATTTTACCAATCATGACGATTTCAAGCCTTGATGAAGCAATTTCTATCGTTAAATCATATGATAAACCGCTAGCTCTTTATTACTTTGGTAATGATAGTACGAATGAAGAGCGAGTCATTGAAGAGTTATCATTCGGTGGCGGTTGCATCAATGACACACTTTTCCATCTTGCAAATCCACACTTACCATTTGGTGGAATCGGTAGCAGTGGTACAGGTGCTTACCACGGGAAATATAGTTTTGATACTTTTTCACATGACAAAGGAATCTTAAAACAGACGAATAAATTTGATCTACCGTTTCGTTATCCGAACGGAAAGTTCTTCCATAAAATCATGAAAAAAGTAATGAATTAGAACCGAGCGTACGACAATTACTTTAAATAATCATCTAAAAAATCTTTTTGAAAACTCGTCCGAAACTCTGGCTTTTCTGCTTTATCTTTTCGTAAATATTTAATCGTTTCTTCACCATATTTAGCAGACAATTTTTGAACGACACGTTCTAAGTTGTCTGCTCTATTTACGTCTTTATAGTTAAATAAATTTAACTGTTCAGCGATGTACTGCTTCTCTTCAATATCTTGAATCGAGACGCCGAGCAAACGAATAGGTTCCTCGTTCCAGTGGACGTGAAACAACTCTTTCGCTTCTTTTACAATATCATCATAAGCATCAATGTATTTATAGAGTTTCTTGCTCCTCGTCACTGTTTCTCGATTGGCGTAACGAATCATTAACTGGATACTTATTCCCGCTAATTCTCTTCTACGCAAACGTTCAGATACCGTTTGTGACAAAAATTCTATTAGGGAAAATATTTCTTCTTTATTAGTCGTATCTTTCGGTAATGTCCGTGAATTACCGATACTTTTATATTCATGAACGGAATCTGGATCTACTTTTCGTGGATCAATTCCATTTGCTCGATTATTAAGCCGTTCCCCATTAATGCCTAAAAAATGATTTAACTCATACGTGTCAGCATTCGCTAAGTCAGCAATCGTATGAATGTTCAATCGTTCAAGTCGCTCAGCCGTTTTCGCCCCTACTCCGTGCATTTCTTTCACGCTGAGTGGCCATAACTTTTCTGCTAAATCACGTTTTCTTAAAATAGTAATCCCGAGTGGTTTCTTCATATCAGATGCTGTTTTCGCTAAAAATTTGTTCGGCCCGATGCCAATACTACATGGTAAATCTAATTTTTCTAACAAGTCTTTTTGGATATTATGGGCAATTTCGACTGGATGACCTAAATGCTTACAATCAGTAATATCTAAATATCCTTCATCAATTGAGATTGGCTCAATAATTGGTGTGTACTCACGAAGTAACTGAAAAACATTTTTTGACGCTTCGCGATATTTATCAAAGTTAGGACGTAAGACGATTAAATGTGGACAAAGCTTTTTCGCTTCCCATAAAGGCATCGTCGTTTTAACACCTTTCGCACGCGCCTCGTAACTACTCGTCACGATAATCCCTTTCCTCTGTTCAGGGTTTCCAGCAATTGCAACAGGCTTACCCTTTAATTCTGGACGAGTCGTCATTTCGACAGACGCATAAAAACAATTCATATCAATATGTAAAATAATCCGTCCCTTTTTCGGATACCATCTTTCTACCACTGTCATCACCACCAATCGAACGTTTGTTTGCTTATCAATTATATCATACGTTTCGCCTGCGTGAAATATTTGTGCATGAAAAAATAAGCTATCGAATGTTATCGATAGCTTATTATCTTATATACTATTTAACTTCTTTAATAATTTCTACTAAGTATGCTGTTAATTTTTCTAAGCTTTCAATCGATATTCTTTCATTCGTCGTATGAATTTCTTCATAACCGACGCTTAAGTTGACTGTCGGAACGTCAAATCCATTAAAGATGTTCGCATCACTACCGCCACCACTCGTCATTAGTTCACTCGTATGACCTAAATTCTTTGCTGCTTGAACAGCAATTTGAACGACTTCATCTGCTTCTGAATAAACGAAATTAGGATACATATGTTCAATAACAACATCTGCTTTTGCTCCTAATTTTTCTGCCGTTGATTCAAACGCTTGTTTCATTTGCTCGAGTTGATTATCAAGTTTTTCTTTTACGAGTGATCTCGCTTCACCGATAATTTCGACGTAATCACAGACGATATTCGTTGCGCCACCACCAGAAAAACTACCGATGTTAGCAGTTGTTTCTTCATCAATTCGACCGAGTGGCATTTTCGCGATTGATTTTGCTGCAACAGTTATAGCAGATACACCTTTTTCAGGGGCAACACCTGCGTGAGCAGATTGTCCGTGAATGTGTGCCGTTACTTTCGCTTGTGTTGGCGCGGCAACGACGATATTACCAACGTCTCCATCACTATCTAAAGCATAGCCGTATGCCGCTTTTAAATGTTCTGGGTTAACAGCTTGCGCCCCGATTAATCCTGATTCTTCTCCGACAGTAATAATAAATTGAATGTCTCCGTGTTCAATATGCTGTTCTTTTATTTGCCTAATAAATTCAAACATAGCAGCTATACCTGCTTTATCGTCAGCACCTAAAATTGTCGTACCGTCAGACGTGATGTATCCATTATCTTGAATAATCGGCTTAATACCGTTTCCAGGGCTTACTGTATCCATATGGCACGTAAAATAGATTGGCTTTACATCTTGCTTCGTTCCTTTTAACGTACAAATTAAATTACCTGCACCGAAATTCGTTTCTTTCTGACTGTCATCTTCAAAAACGTCTAAGCCAAGTGTAATGAATTTATCCTTTAGCACTTGCGCAATTTTTTCTTCATGTTGTGATTCTGAATCAACTTTTACTAATTCAATAAATTCTTCAACGAGTCTATCCGTATTAATTGACATGTTATTCACTCACCTTTAATTATTTATTAAGACAAAAAATATTTTGTTATTAAAAACCTTGTGAGAAAACCATTTTAACGATAAAATATAATTATAGTATACGTTTGGAGGAGGAATTACTCGTGACAGACAAACGAAACGCGCCAGTCAAGCGTAAACCATCAAAACGCGAACGTCGCATGAAAGTAATGGTATACATTATGGTCATCGCTATGATTTTATCATCGTTAACAGCAGGTCTTGCGTTTACTTTATAAAAAGCTGATGAAACTAAATAAGAACAAAATAGGGCTACTCTTTTGATGAGAGGCAGCCCTAATTTCGTATGTCTTTATAAAGATTCACAATGCTCATCAAAAATATTTTGTAATTTTTGAACGACGTCAATTGCTGTGAATCCTTCTATGTCATGGCGTTCTACCATCGTCACAATTTCACCGTCTTTTAAAAAGGCAAATGATGGTGATGACGGAGGATATTCGCCAAAATAGCTTCTTACTTGATCAGTTGCTTCACGATCTTGTCCGGCAAAAACTGTTACTAAATGATCTGGACGTTTATCATAATGAATGCAGTGAGCTGCTGCTGGTCGCGCGACTCCACCTGCACATCCACATACAGAGTTTATCATAACGAGTGTTGTCCCTTCTCTCGCTAATTTTTCATCTGCTTCTTCGGGACTGCGGATTTCTTCATACCCCGCTTCTGTCATATCTTGACGTGCGACTCCTACGACGTCATTAATGAATGCATTAAAGTCCATGGTTGCCTCATCCCCTTACATTTTAAAGTATTACATGCCCATTTTATCAATAATAATAATCAATTTCAATTAGAACTACTTATATCGAACGAACGTTCCTAATATACGTTTGCCGTCTCTTCGCTCGTCTGTTCTAATATTTCTTTCACGCGAGCCATAAACCTTCCGCAAACGAGCCCGTCTAAAATCCGGTGATCGAGTGATAGTGATAAATTAACCATATCACGTATCGCAATCATATTATTGATAACGACTGGACGTTTAACAATCGATTCTACTTGTAAAATAGCTCCTTGTGGATGGTTAATAATCCCCATCGAACTGATTGATCCAAACGTTCCTGTGTTATTAACAGTAAATGTCCCATCTTGCATATCTTCATTCGTTAATTGCCCCGTGCGAGCACGTGTTGCTAAATCATTTACGCTTCTTGCGATTGCTTTAATATTCTTTTCATCTGCTTGCTTGATGACTGGCACGAATAATTCTTCTTCTTTAGCAACAGCTATGGAAATATTTATATCTTTTCGTTGGATAATTTTATCGCCAGCCCACGTACTGTTTAACTGTGGGTATTCTTTCAATGCTTGCGTAACAGCATTAATAAAGAATGAAAAGTAACTAATGTTAAATCCTTCATTTTTCTTAAATGATTGTTTAATTTTGTTACGATAATTAACGAGATTAGTGACGTCAACTTCAACAGTCATCCATGCGTGTGGAATTTCTGTTTTAGATTTAACGATATGGTCAGCAATAACTTTTCTGACACCTTTAACTGGAATTTCTATATCATGAGCCATTCGTTCATAGACAGGTGAAGGCGTTTGTTCTGTTACTGCTTCTTGATTAACCTCGCCTGTATGCCCTCGTTCAATGAATCGCTCGACATCTTTTCGCGTAATGCGTCCACCACGTCCTGAACCACTAATTATCGTTAAGTCAATGGCATGTTCTTGAGCAAGTCTAAGCACAGCTGGTGAATATCTCTTCTTCATCGACGTATCATCATCGTTCCGATTCGTTGTCAGAAGAGGTGGTTCTTCATTTATTTCATCATCTGTAGCTTCTACTTGTTCCATCTGTTCAACTTCAATTTTGCACATAACGTCACCGACAGCAATCGTATCACCTTCTTCAGCAAGGAGTTCGCTAATTGTGCCTGAAAATGAGGACGGAACTTCCGCAGTTACTTTATCAGTCATAATATCTGCAATTGGTTCGTATTTCTCTACGTGGTCGCCAACCTTTACTAACCAGCTATTAATTGTTCCTTCTGTCACACTTTCACCGAGTTGTGGCATCGTAATATTTTCAACTGCCATTTTAACTATTTCCTCCCTCAAGCATTAATACTCTGCTAAGTCTCTTATTGCTCGTTCGACATCATCTTCATTTATTAAGAAGAATTTTTCCATTGGTTGTGCATACGGCATGGAAGGAACGTCAGGACCAGCTAACCTTTGAATCGGCGCATCTAAATCAAAGAGACAGTGTTCGCCGATAATTGCTGCAACTTCACTAATAATACTTCCTTCTTTGTTATCTTCAGTAATAAGTAACACTTTACCTGTTTTCTTTGCTGCTTCAATAATAGCTTCTTGATCTAATGGGTATACCGTACGTAAATCTAAAACGTGTGCTTGAATCCCTTCTTTTTCTAACGTTTCTGCTGCTTGTAGTGCCATGTGTACACATAAACCGTATGTGATGACTGTTACGTCGTCACCTTCCCTTTTTATTGCCGCTTCACCAATAGGAATGACATAGTCTTCCTCGGGAACGTCTTCTTTTAATAAACGATAGGCACGTTTATGTTCAAAAAAGAGAACAGGATCATTATCACGGATCGAAGCTTTCAATAATCCTTTCACATCATACGGACTTGAAGGCATGACAATTTTAAGTCCTGGTTGATTCGCGAATATCGCTTCGACCGATTGTGAGTGATAAAGTGCTCCGTGCACACCCCCTCCATATGGCGCGCGAATCGTAATTGGACATTGCCAATCGTTATTTGATCTGTAGCGAATTTTTGCCGCTTCTGAGATGATTTGGTTAACAGCAGGCATAATAAAGTCTGCGAATTGCATTTCTGCGACAGGTCGTTTTCCGTACATTGCTGCCCCAATACCTACGCCCGCAATTGCTGATTCTGACAGTGGGCTATCCATTACGCGTTGCTCGCCAAACTCTTTAAACAAACCATCAGTTGCCCTGAACACACCGCCTTTATGCCCGACGTCTTCTCCTAAAATAAAAACATCCTTATCGCGAAGCATTTCTTCTTTTAATGCTAATGTAACAGCTTCTATATAAGTCATGACTGCCATAGTAGATGATCCCTCCTTTTCACATTATTCTTCGTAAACATGCTTTAATGCATGTTCTGGTTTTGCAAATGGAGCTTCTTCTGCATAATCAGTCGCTTCATTAATAAGTTTATCAATTTCTTCGTGTAGTTTTGCTTCATTTTCTTCTGTTAAAATATTTTCATCTCGCAAATATTTAACGAATGTAACCATTGGATCTTGCTTTTTCATCGCTTCTAATTCATCTTTTTCTCGGTATAAACGGTCATCATCATCACTTGAATGTGCCGTTAATCTCACTGTGTTTGCTTCAATCAGTGTCGGCCCTTTTCCAGAAATAGCATAATCCCTCGCTTGCTTCACAACTTCATAAACAGCGAGCGGGTCATTCCCGTCAACTGTATAACCCGGCATCCCGTAACCAATGGCGCGATCAGCAACACTTTCACACGCTATTTGTTTGTCTAAAGGTACTGATATCGCGTAACCGTTATTTTGTACCATCGTAATGACAGGTAATTTATGAACACCTGCAAAGTTTAACCCTTCATGAAAATCACCTTGGTTAGATGAACCTTCGCCAAGCGAAACGAACGAGACGATTTTTTCATCATCCATTTCAGCTGCTAAAGCAACTCCGACAGCATGAGGGACTTGCGTCGTAACGGGTGAAGAACCTGTTAATATGCGATTTTTTTTCTGACCGAAATGACCGGGCATTTGCCTTCCACCAGAGTTCGGATCTTCTGCCTTTGCAAATGCTTGTAACATGACTTCTTTAACAGTCATTCCGAAACCGAGAACGATCCCCATGTCACGGTAATACGGGGCAACATAGTCTATCTCTTTATTTAAAGCATATGCTGCACCGACTTGGGCAGCCTCTTGTCCTTGGCATGAAACGACAAACGGTATTTTTCCTGCACGGTTTAATAACCACATCCGTTCATCGATTTTTCTCGAAAGTAACATGAGACGATACATTTCAAAAACGTCTTCATCTGTTAAACCTAATGCTTGATGACGATTCTTTGTCATGATTATCTCCTCCTTTCACGCGTTCTTATCCATGAATGTGTATATTTTCAACGGCTAACGCTGCTTCTCCGACAACTTCAGATAAAGATGGATGTGGGTGAATGCTTTTTGAAATCTCCCACGGAGTTGCATCTAAAAACGTTGCTAATGATGCTTCAGAAATTAATTCCGTGACGTTACTGCCAATCATGTGAACACCTAATAAATCATTTGTCCGTTTATCGGTAATTATTTTAACGAATCCTTCTTTGTCACCATTAATAAGTGCTTTTCCGTTCGCTTGAAAAGGAAACTTGCCTACGCTAACGTCAAATCCCTCATCACGTGCTTCTGCCTCAGTTAATCCGACAGTCGCAATTTCTGGATTTGAATAGACACACGCTGGCACTTCATTTTTATTAATCGTTATTGGTTGCGCATTCGCCATATGTTCTACTGCGACAATCCCTTCATGAGACGCAACATGAGCTAATTCCATACCACCGATAACGTCACCAATGGCGTAAATGTGAGATTCTTTCGTTTGGTAATAATCATTCGTTACGATATAGTCATTCGTCGTTTCAATCGACGTGTTTTCTATGCCTAAATGTGATGTGTTTGGCCGGCGACCGACACTCACTAACACTTTCTCCGACGTAATCAATTGTTCATCTTCTGTTGTTGTCGTCGCTGTTAAAGTAATCGATTCGTCTGCTTCATTAATTGTGCGCGACTTTACTTCGCTTTCTGTATAAATTATAATTCCTTTTTGTTTGAATGATTGTTCAATTGCGCGAGATATATCACGGTCCATTGTCGGCAGTAAATGTTTAGCGTATTCAACAATCGTTACGTGAACGCCGAAATCGGCAAGCATCGATGCCCACTCAACTCCGATCACTCCACCGCCGACGATTGTTACTGAAGCTGGTAGTGCCTCTAATTGTAAAATGTCATCTGACGTTAACGTATATACGTGATCAATCGGAAGTGATTCGAGTGAAATAGGATGCGACCCTGTTGCAATGAGTACATTTTTCGGTACGATCATCGTGTTTTCTTCATTTGACCCGTGCTCAATAGAAATCGTACCTGGCATCGGTGAAAAAATACTCGGACCTAAGATTCGCCCGTGGCCATAAAAAACATCTATTTTCCCTTTGTTCATTAATGCTTGAACACCTTCGTGCAATTGATTAACAATCGTTTCTTTCCTTGACTGAACAGCCGAAAAGTTTATTGTTGCTTCACTTGAATCAATACCGAAGCTTTCTGCATGAAGTAATTTTTGGTAAACAGAAGCACTTTTAAGTAATGACTTCGTCGGGATACATCCTTTATGCAAACACGTACCACCAAGTTTTTCTTTTTCTACAACAGCAACGTTCATGCCGAGTTGTGACGCACGAATGGCGGCGACGTATCCACCTGGTCCACCGCCGAGCACGACTAAATCATATTCTTTTGACAACTAGCGTACCTCCTCAATATCGTGACACTGACTCATTCCGATGATTAAATATTTTTACGACTTAGCGAATGTAAGCCATCCATTAAAAATTGTCCTCGTGCATTTTTAATCGCTTCAATACGTTCTTCAGCCATTCGATCAGCTGCTACGTACGTTGGAATGTTATCACGACGTGAAATTTCAAACACACGATTTAAGTTATCATAAATTTCTTCAACTTTAACCATCGCACGTTCTGCATTGTAACCGTTCGTATTTAGTTCATCAGCAACGTTAATAACACCACCTGAATTAATAACAAAGTCAGGTGCGTAAACAATGTCTTTTTCAAATAAAAGGTCGCCATGTTTATCTGACTGTAATTGGTTATTTGCTGATCCTGCAATTACTTTAGCTTTTACTTGTGGAATTGTATCATCATTAATAACAGCTCCTAAAGCACACGGTGAATAAATGTCACAATCTACACCGTAAATATCGTCTGGTTCAACAGCTTTTGCACCGAAGTTATCGACAGCTCTTTGAACAGCTTCTTTATTTATATCAGTAACGATAAGCTTTGCTCCTTCATTATGTAAATGTTCACATAAACGGTAAGCAACGTTACCGACTCCTTGAACAGCTACTGTTTTTCCTGACAATGAGTCATCACCAAACGCTTCTTTAGCTGTTGCTTTTATCCCTTTATAAAGTCCGTAAGCAGTGACAGGTGCTGGGTTGCCTGAAGCCCCATACCCTGACGTTCCTACAACGTAATCTGTTTCAATATGTATTTGGTCCATGTCACCAGTTGTTGTTCCAACGTCTTCTGCTGTAATATAACGGCCACCTAATCCTTGGATGTAACGTCCTAATGAACGGAATAATTGTTCGCTCTTATCTTTTTTAGCATCACCGATAATAACTGCTTTTCCACCGCCGAAATTCAAGCCAGCTGCAGCGTTTTTATACGTCATGCCTTTAGCAAGCCTTAACGCATCTTCAAGGGCTTCTTCTTCCGATTCATACGGCCACATTCTCGCACCACCAACTGCTGGTCCTAACGTTGTATCATGAATAGCGATAATCGCTTTTAAGCCCGATCCTTTATCTTGGCAAAATAAAACTTGTTCATAATTATCTAATTCCATACGTTTAAAGATTTCCATCATGATTCCTCCTAAATCGTACAAGTTACCTTCATAGCAACATTACAATTGTTTTTTTATTATTAAAATATTGCGTCTATTTACTTATATTTTCTTATATAAGAATAAAGCAGTTTCGCAATGTTTGCAAGGATATTTACACATTGAGAGCACATATATACGAAAGTTTTGCTAATGAACTATTTTAATTATTTTAAACCGTATTCGTACTGTTTTGTTTTTACGTTAGTTTTGCTATAATCAATGAAGTGCATCACCTAAGTTAAATAAAAGAGGGGCTTTAAAATGGTACGATTAATTGCGATCGGCATTTTACTCATTCCAGGCATTATTGCAGCTTTTGGAATTAAGTTAATGCGCGACTCATTATTTTCTGAGTACTATTCAATTTTACTCAATGTCGAAATTCAGTTTATTGTTGGATTATTACTATTTATTTTAGGGTTAGCATTTATTAGCGGATTTATCGTTTACCGAGACCGCAAAAAGAATAAAATTACGAGAAAAAATAAATTCTAAATAAGATAAGGATTTAAGAGGAGATGTTAGTTTAGATGAAAGTAGCAAAGTTTGGTGGTAGTTCCGTTGCAAATGCAACACAAATCCGCAAAGTAGCGGATATTATTAAGTCAGATAATGAACGAAAATTTGTCGTCGTTTCTGCCCCTGGTAAGAGAAATGATGAAGACATTAAGGTGACTGACTTATTACTTGATTTAGCTGAAGCATGTGTAAATAACGACAATTGTGAGAAGCAAATCAATAACATTATGAGCCGCTTCAAAGAAATTATTACTGATTTAGCAATTGATGAAGCTATTTTAGATGATATTGAAACTGTCATTCGTAAAACGATAGAAAGTGAAGATGAAGACTTTTTAAAAATAGAAGCATTTAAATCAATTGGTGAAGATAGCTCAGCAAAAATTTTAAGTGCTTATTTAAATAGTATCGGAATAAAGTCAGCTTATGTTAATCCACAAGAAGCAGGTGTTATCGTCAGTAACGAACCTGGAGAAGCACAAATATTAGAAGAAAGTTATGACAAAATATACACATTGCGCGAACGTGACGGCGTTTTAGTTATCCCGGGATTTTTCGGTTATGCAAAAGATGGATCACTCATCACGTTTTCTCGCGGTGGATCAGACATTACAGGTTCAATTATCGCTTCTGGTGTAAAAGCTGATCTTTATGAAAACTTTACAGATGTCGATTCAGTTTTCACTGTTAATCCGACGTTCGTTAAAAATCCGAAAGAAATTACGACATTAACGTATCGTGAAATGCGTGAATTATCTTATTCAGGATTTTCAGTTTTCCATGATGAAGCACTTATCCCAGCATTTAAAGCAGGCATTCCCGTATGTATTAAAAACACAAATAACCCAAGTGCAAAAGGAACGATGATTGTCTCAGAAAGGCAACCGACGAAAAATGGTGTTGTAGGTATCGCAAGTGATACAGGATTTTGTATTTTATACGTTAGTAAATATTTAATGAACAGAGAAATCGGTTTTGGCAGAAAATTGCTAGAAATTTTAGAAGATGAAGACATCTCATTTGAACATGCCCCTTCAGGCATTGACGATATGTCGATTATTTTCCGAGAAGATCAATTATCTGAAGAACAAGAGGAAAATATTTTACAACGTATTAAAACGGAACTAGATGCTGATACTGTTTCAATTAATCGTCATTTAGCGCTTATTATGGTCGTTGGAGAAGGTATGACAAGTACTGTAGGGATTGCTAAAAAAGCAGCAAAAGCGATTGCTGAAGCTGACGTTAACATTGAAATGATTAATCAAGGATCTTCTGAAGCTTCAATGATGTTCGGTATTCATGTCGATGGACTAAAACAAGCCATCCAATCATTGTACAACGTTTACTTTGAGGAAGATTAATAGAAACTAATAACAAAAAAGGGTCGCTCATCATGAGGGCCCTTTTTCATTTCTCCAAAATTTTTAGTTACTTAATAATTTCTGTAACACTACACATCTCACGTCAAAAAATTATTTTACACTCTCTTTGAAATTTCTTGCAGCGCTTAGTAAATTTTCACCATGTTGTAAAGCTGAATCTGTTAACGTTGCACCTGTCATCATCCGACTTATTTCTTCAATCACTTCTTTTTCAGATAAATGTTCAATTTCTGTCGTCGTTCGGCCGTCATGTTCTCGCTTCACTATACGTTCATGTGTATCTGCCATTGCTGCTACTTGCGGTAAATGACTAATACAGAGCACTTGAGCAGCAGTTGCTATTTGGTAAATTTTTTCAGCCATTCCTTGAGCCACTCGCCCACTGACACCTGTATCAACTTCGTCAAAAATAACACTCGTTATCCCTTGCTGTTTAGCAAATATCTTTTTAATGACGAGCATAATCCGTGACAATTCTCCACCGGAGACGATCTTTTGCAATTCTTTTAAAGGTTCGCCAGGGTTCGTTGATATCATAAACTTAATCGTATCAAATCCATCTTTATTTAATAATTCACGCTTCTTATCAATAGATACATTAGCCGATACATCCGCCTGAAAATCAATTGAAAACGTCGTGTGCTCTAAATATAAATCTTTTAATTCTGAATGGATTTGTTTTTCTAATGCCGCTGCAGCTTCATGTCTTAAAAAATGCATTTGTTCAGCTTCTAACCAAGCATCCTTCACAATACCATTAATTTCATTCATCACACGTTCCAGATGAAAATCTTTATTTTGTAATTGATTAATTTCGTCTTCTATGTGCGCCATGTACTCTAACATATCGTTTACAGTTGCTCCGTACTTTCTTTTCAACTGCTGAATAAGATGTAGTCTTGCTTCAATGTCATTTAAGCGATTCACATCATAATGTAAACTGTCTTTGAAGTCGCGTAAGTCATAAGATAGTTCTTCTACTTGGAAAAAATGATCAGTTAATTGCTCAGCTTTCTCTGCAATAAACGGATCATAGCTTTTATTTTCTTGTAAAGATAATTGCGCTTGGTTTAACCAATCAATTCCTCGTTGATCGCCATATAAAGCATCATAAGCACCTTGAACGGCCTTATGTATTTTTTCGAAATTTAATAAATAATCACGTTCTTTTTCTAACGTATCATCTTCATCAGGTGATAAATTTGCCTCTTCTAATTCTTTTAATTGAAATTGCAACAAATCTAACCGATGAGCTGATGCTTGATCATCTTCGCTTAATTCATTATAAATCGCTACTTTTTCTCGATATTTATTGAATAAAGCCGTATAGTCTTCTTTCGCCTGAATGATGCGTTCATCAAATAAATCGAGTAAACGAATATGCGTTTCATTGTTCATTAATGTCTGTGTTTCATGTTGACTATGAATATCAATGAGCGTTTGCCCAAATTCACGTAAAATTGCTAAAGTAACTAATTTCCCGTTCACTCGACAAATACTTTTACCACCTTTAGTCATTGTTCGGTGTAAAACGACCATACCGTCATCAATCTCAATGCCAAAATTATCGCTCACGTCATAGATGATATGCTCTTGTTGTTCGCCAATCGTAAAAAGACCTTCAATTTCTGCTTTATCTGTACCGTGTCTGACGTAATCAACCGATCCCCTACCACCTGCTAAAAGTGTTAAGGCATCAATAATAATTGATTTTCCAGCACCTGTCTCTCCTGTTAGTACAGTTAAGCCTTCATTGAAAGTCATTGAAATATCATCAATAATTGCAAAGTTTTTAATCGATAGTTCAGTTAACAAACGAATCACTCACCTTAAAGATTGCAGTTTTAATAGACATATATATGTCCGTTATAACATGTTAATAAATCGATCTTTTACAACTTCACTCAAATCTTCCGAACGACAAATAATGAGGCATGTATCGTCTCCACAAATTGTTCCCATTATTTCATCCCAATCTAAATTATCAATTAGCGCTCCTACAGCTTGAGCATTTCCTGGTAATGTTTTAAGCAACACGAAGTGACTCGTATGGTCGATTTTGACAAATACATCCATAATAAGTCGTTTTAATTTTTCTAGGGGATTAAATCGTTGATCAGCTGGCAAGCTATACGTAGATTTTTGATTGGCTGAAGTAACTTTAACGAGTTGAAGTTCTTTAATATCTCGTGAGACAGTCGCTTGTGTCACTTTGAAGCCAGCTTTTTTAAGTCGATAAACTAAATCATCTTGCGTTTCAATTTCTTTTTCTGTAATAAGTTCACGTATTTTAATATGGCGTTGTAACTTACTCATATTTTTCCTCCAAATATTCTTATATACATTATGTTAATTGCTCGTGTGCTTCACGAACGACTCGTTCAATTTTCTCCAAATTCACTTGTGACTGTTCAATTGCTTGATCCCATCCGAGATGGGCTAAAAATTCAATATTACCTTCTCCACCCGTAATTGGTGAATATGTTAAATCGATTAAATCATAAGATTCTTCTTTAGCAAATGATAAAATGTCGCTTAAAACTTCTTTATGAGTAGTAGCATCTCTTACGACACCTTTTTTACCTACTTCTTCTCTTCCTGCTTCAAACTGTGGCTTAATTAGAATAATGATATCGCTGTTTTTTTCTAACAATGTTGCTAAAACTGGCAATATGAGTCGAAGTGAAATAAATGAGACGTCAACTGTTGCGAAATTCGGTAAATCATTTGTTAACATATCTCTCGTCACATAACGAAAGTTTGTTCGTTCCATAACTGTCACACGTTCATCACTGCGTAATTTCCACGCTAATTGATTGTAGCCAACATCAATCGCATAACAATGTTTAATCCCATTTTGTAACCCACAGTCTGTAAATCCACCTGTAGAAGATCCGCAGTCAAGCATCACTTTTTCTGATAAATTCAGTTGAAATGCGTCAATAGCTTTTTCTAGCTTTAGTCCACCACGACCAACATAACGAAGTGTTTCACCTTTAATTGACAGCGAAATATTTTCATCATACTTAGTTCCTGGCTTATCTAGACGCTGTTCTTCTGAGTAAACAGTTCCAGCCATAATCATTCGCTTTGCTTTTTCACGTGTATCTGCTAATTCTTTTTCAACGAGTAATACGTCTAATCTTTTTTTTGTCATGATTTTATCCTTCTATTTATTATACCAATGATATTATTATTTTTTGTCTTTTTTGAAAATTTGTATTTTCAACTTGTTTTCGATAAAAGAAATACATTTTCCAGTCCATATGATAATCGTCGTTGAATAGTGAATGGCAAAATATTTTCCAATTGCTTTTCCACCAACCGTTAAACAAGCAACTAGACTCGTTAATGCAACCGAGAAAATAATTTCCATTGTTGAACCTTCTGCATGCCCTAATAAAGTTGAAATTTGTAAGATAACGACGACTGTTGCTGCACCACTTACAATACCAGAAATATCTCCAATCACGTCATTACAAAAACTAGAGAATCGATCGGCATTTCGAATAATAATGACTGCCTCTTTAGAACCTGTCACCTTTTCTGCAGCCATTGCGTGGAATGGCGCTTCATCTGCAGCAGTAGATGCAATTCCAACCATGTCGAACAAGATCCCCGTCATAACGATGACGAGAATAATAAGCAAACCAATCGACCACGTTACTTGATTTAAAAGTGACGAAGAAACGACTGAAAAAATAGCCGCTAGCACGAATGTGATAACGGCAATTGTTAAACTGAATTTTATTGAACGATTTATATTTTGTTTCATTTGTACCCTCAATTTTTAAATAATGTTTATATGGATGGTCATTTATTAGGTAAAAACTGTGGCATAGGTCCAGTAGGTTTTCCCAGATAAGCACCCTATGTCGCCATTAAGGCGGTTCCCCTTTAAGTTTATCTTAGCTATGTCGCCATAAGCTAGACTGGATTACCACTAAGTCCACACTATAATCTCTAATAAATGTACAAAAGTAACAGTCTAGGAGATTTCCTCAACAGTCTTTAACTATTCCCTAGCCTCTTTTGCAGTGATGATTTCATAAGGAAAGCATACTCTTTAGTTGGCCGACTAAACGAGTAGCATGAAGAACCCTAATCCCTACAGCACCACTCAAGGCAGGCTACGCTACAAATGAGATTTTCCCTAAATCTGTTTGTAGGTTCATACCCCATTCCATAAAAGTAGCTAAGCTTAACTACTTCTACAGCGATGGGCCTCCGCGGTAATTGGGTCTACGCCCACATGCCTTTGTGGATCGCCCAAAAACCTTAACTCCCAGCATTAACCCAAGGCTGGGCGCCTCAAGCCAACACAAGGAACTTCATTGATATGCCCTTTGGCGGATTTTTAGGCCCGCCTTCAGAAATAAAGGACTGACTAGAATACTGCACCATCCAATAATTACATA
>Ga0079226_10000043_pt1 | contig 71178 bp, 63 predicted proteins | sample Poulit2014_FD_76345 | JGI IMG/M metagenome (GOLD analysis project Ga0079226, IMG submission 76345) | Agricultural soil microbial communities from Georgia to study Nitrogen management - Poultry litter 2014 | ecosystem: Environmental > Terrestrial > Soil > Agricultural land | place: USA: Georgia...
GTGCTTTTCTTCTCCAATCAGTTTATCCTTTCATAATAATGCAAACGAAGTTTTCTTTTCAGGAGAAATACTTGCACCTACAGCACAGCTCTCTATAAGACCTCTTTGAAAAAACCTCTCATGAATTTAGAGGTATTTACTACAATAAATTCTGTTAGAATTCGCTCGGGATACCCGTTCTATGGTTTCTCATATCGCTGGCCTTTATTAAATAAACATCCCTTTTGCCTTATCACAGTTATTGTAAACTTTATTACGCTTCTACACCATGCACCTCTTTAAGAATAGCTTGTGCGTTGGCATCGTCATCTTGCATAACCCGATGCTGTAAGTTGGTTATAATCTCTTGCTCAGCCTGTTCGAACCCTTCTTGCCTAGCCTCCTCCCGGGTACCGGTCCTAATTAGCTGATATATATCATCAGCGCGTATAATGCTGTACAACCCATCTTCATTAAAAGCATGAGACCGAAGTTCTTCATATTTTTTAAAAACCTCCGGGAACTCTTTACTTTCCTCAACACGAGTTATAATCTCCACGTCATCAGAACTCTCAGCGCTCAGTGGAATCTTGCATAAATAAAAAAGCTTGTGCTCGTATCTCATACCATTAGTTTTTTGATCATTTGCTTTATTCGATCAAATATAAGAAAAATTACACATCTTCTTAACTTGGATCACCCTTTATCATCCTATTAAAGAGTCCTTTTAGCCCATAGTATATCTATTTTCAATAGTTTATAATTGTCGTTTATGAGCAGCTGCACCGGTAAGAGTTCATATTTATAAATTAGGCGTATTATTGAAGATATATTTTGGAGCAAAAAACGTGAGCGTAGCCCCGCGAGCAAGCATAAATAACGTCATTGCCAACCAGATGGCCTGATTCCCCAGAAACTGCGTCCCAATAAAATAAGTCGGCAGAAAAACAAACACTGTTGCTATAAACATAGCATTCCGCATAGGCGGTGTTTCTGTTGCGCCAATAAAAATACCATCCCATATGTAGCTGAAACTGCTGACAGTAGGGCCAGCTATGGTCCATCCAAATACCAGCATAGCAGCGTCAAGGACGGCTTGCTGATCCGTAAAAAACAGCAGTATCCTTCGGCCTCCCCAAGCATATGCAGCGGAAGTCGCCAATCCAATTCCAATTCCCCATATAAAGCAGTATTTTATGGCTTTCTGAATCTTCCCGGGTTTATCCGAACCTTTAAAGCGTCCGACAAGGCTTTCAGCAGCAAAGGCAAAGCCATCAATTCCATAGGAAACCATCATCCAGAGTTCCAACAAAATACTATTTGCAGCCAAGATAACATCGCCGAAAGTTGCTGATTTAGCGGTGAAAAAGGAGAACGTAAATATAATGCAGAGCGTCCGTATAAAAATATCCCTATTTACCGTAAAAAACTTCTTCAGGGCTGCTATTTCCAACAGCATGGAGTGGGTATAGGCCATCAGCCATGAGCGGTATTTTATCACCAATAGGATAGCAGCTATTATAAAGCCGGTATAACGCGCTATGAGTGTTCCCCAAGCCACACCGGCTACTCCCCAGCCCAGGACCTTTACAAAATAGATATCCAGGCCAATATTCAGAGCGTTAAGTGTTACTGAAATAATCATGGGATAACGCGCATTCTGCATCCCCAGGAACCACCCATTAATGGCATAAAGGCAGAGTGTGGCAGGGGCCGTAAAGATGCGAATACTAAAATAGATGCGGGTATAGTGTTCTACTTCCGGCGAAGCATCCACCAGCAGAAAGCTGAGATCAGCAATCCATGTTTGGAGCAGTAAAATGAGGAAACCAAAGGTAACAGCCACACTCAGCGCACGCGCCAGCGTCATGACACCCTGTTTTTTTTGATCGCTTCCAAAAGCCTGTGCTGTAATACCGGTAGTACCCATCCGGAGAAAACCGAAACCCCAAAATATAAAGTTGAAGATCATCCCCCCGAGCGCAATAGCTCCAAGATAATAGGCCTCATCCAGATGCCCGATCAGAGCTGTATCTACAACCCCCAGCAACGGCACCGATAAATTGCTGATAATGTTAGGAATTGCCAGATTTAAAATCTTTCGGTTCAAGCAGCTAAAGTGTCTCTAAATATTTTATTTACTAGTTAGGAGTAGAATTCAGGGAAATATGAATGCAATAATCATATCTTCAATCACCATAAGTGACAAATAATCCGCTTTTGTCTGATAATTTGAGAAGATACCAAAGTATGTTGACGATATTTAATATCTTATGACTATCAGCTTAATAGCATAAACTAAAGCTCGTCTAAATATTCATACAACATTTATTATCTTATGGAGATTAGCTACTGGAAAAGCCGCTGGAAAAAGGACAAGACAGGTTGGCAACTTAATAAGGTTTATCCAAATTTAGTAAAATACTGGCCTCTTCTATCGCTACCAAAAAATGCTACTGTGCTGGTGCCATTATGTGGCAAAAGCCGGGACGTTTTGTGGTTAGCAGAACAGGGCTATCGGGTAATCGGGATAGAAGCTTCCCCTATAGCGCTCCGCCAACTTCGCACGGCAACCGGAAAAAGTTTCAGTGAGGGAACAAAATACGGAGAGAAGGTATATCAGTCAGAGCAACTGTCCCTTTGGGAATGTGATTTTTTCTCTTTGCCCCCTGAGGCGCTTCCTCCGGTGGATGCTGTTTATGATAAAGCTTCTATAGTTGCAATGCCCGCTGGCAAAAGAACTTCTTACGCTCAAAAACTAGTTGATTTACAAAATTCTGATACTCAATTTCTGATACAAACCTTTGAATATGAACAAAATGAAATGGATGGCCCTCCCTTTTCTGTGCCTGAAACTGAAGTGCGGAATCTGTTTCAGGTGTTTGACCATATTGAAGTAGTCAATGAACGTTCTATGCTTAGTCGCGTTGATAAATTCCGCCAGAGAGGGCTCAGCACTTATTTCAATGAAAAGGTATACCACTTATTTTAGTTTGTACAGGCCTAAAGCAAACTTATATTTTAAAATAGCAGGCCTATTGCCACCCTGTTATTTTATTCAAGATGCATTATGTTATTGTACTTAAATTATTTTGTAAGAACTAATATTTTTTATTTGTTTTCGATCTGCACCTTTTTTTAGTTACAGTTGCATATCATTATGCCGGCATGTATTTTGAAAGCCGTAATTTCGCTAACTACTATAATTTTATACTTATTGCCACATGAATATTGACTCGATCAACCGTATTATTAGCATCGTACTGGGTGTCATTATTATTGGATTAGGATATTGGCTTTATCATTCTATTGTCGATCCTTACCAAGAGGTACTTGAAAAGGAACAAATGACCAAAAAAACTCGATACCGAATGGGCAACATTCGAGATGCTCTTATCCGGTATGAACGAAAAACCGATAGTTTCCCCCCTACCGAAGGCGGCCTGGATACGCTGGTTCATTATCTAAAAACAGATTCAGTTATGAAACTTCAGGCCGACTCACTATTTCAACCACTAAATTCGGCTAAAGAGTTCAATCCGGACACCCTGATCCATTCTCCCCGCCCTCCGCACAAAAGGTTTGAATATACGCTCAATGATACGCTAAATCCGCCTATATATTTACTCAAAGATCCGGATACTGAAGATAAAGTGGGGTCACTTGAAAGTACCACCGATCTCAATGCCGGAAGCTGGGAGTAAGGCATAATGGAGCAGCAGCATACCACATTAGGGCTTTGCCTCTTTAACAATCAGCTATATTACGCTATTAACCAGCCGGATGCTTCAAATGCTTTAGCCCGTATTGGTTCTTTTGATTTTGATATTGATAGCCCGGGAATGCTTCTGGATCCTTCCAGCAAGCATTTTTACGGTATCAAGCAAACAGTTAGTCAGCTCAAGTCTGACCATGATATTCACCATCTGCGTATCCATACCCCTCCCGAACCGGAATGCTGGACTTCCGTTCCTAAAATCGTACACGATAATGCTGATGAGCGAGAGCATTATATCAATATTTTGATGCCCGGTATCGACCGGAGTAATATACAGCCAACCTGGTTCAATCTGAGCAATCAAAACTATAAGCTTCTCAGACTTAGAAATCGCGCGAATTACCGGGGCGTTCAGGAGCTGGCCTCAGATACATCCACTATCGACCTGATCAGCGACTTCGAAATTGGGGGTCAATGGGTCCAACATGCCGAACCGGGGGGGTCATTTATGACGGTCGGCTGTTTCCGTAATTGTATTGCCATCAGCTCCTTTATTTTGGGTAAAATGCGCGGTGCCACCTTCTTTACCTTCGATGATATCCAGGATCTGCCCTATTTTTGGTTACTACACACTAAAGAACTCCCCTGGATGAATGGTCTGCACGAACAAATTTATGTATATGGAATGCAGGCGTTCAAAGTTATTGAAATATTAGAATCCTTCTGGGATGAAGCCGGCGTGATAAAAAAGATGAACAGTCTCGATAAAGTCCAGGTTTCGGCCGATGAAAAAACCTATGGTTTCAATCTTGAAAAGGCTTTTCCGGCCATGATACTGGCGCTGGACTATGATTAATACAGATACCAAGAGCAATTCCGACCTCCTAAACCCCATTTGGAGGCCGAATATATTATACTGACTGCCGCTCATTGACCTTTATTTTTGTTACTTTTATGGTATTATTAAGTGGAATCCACTGAAATATAATTGGTGTCCTATGCGCATTATTACCGGACTGCTCAAAGGGCGACGTATTCACATACCCAACACGCTAAATGTACGACCTACTACAGACCGTACGAAAGAGTCTATGTTTTCTATACTGGATGCCCGAAAACATATTCTGGGTACTCGGGTGTTAGATCTTTTTGGCGGTTCTGGGAATTTGGGCTTCGAAGCTCTTTCACGCGGTGCAGAGAATGTATTATTTGTTGACAGCGATCGGCGTAATATTCAGCATATTGAGAAGCAAGCCGATGATTTCAATTTTGCCGATCAGATACGTACCGTTGCTTCTAAAGTTGAACAATTCCTGGATGGCATTCCCCTGCCATACGATATTATTTTTGCTGACCCACCCTATAACTACAGGAATAATAGACAGTTAATAGAAACCATACTCAGCGGAGATTGGATGGCCGAAGACGGATGGCTGATTCTGGAGCACAGCAAATATGATGACTTTACTGATCATCCACACTGCGCAACGACCAGAGAGTACGGGCGTACCTATATAAGTATTTTCCTCGCTCAAGAGGGGGTTCAATTCTAAACTAACTTCTTACCATGGAAACGCTAGCATTATATCCCGGTTCATTTGACCCTATAACCTATGGCCATCTTGATATTCTGGAACGGGCCACTGAACTTTTTGATACAGTGATAGCAACCATTGCTATCAACAACCGTAAAGATGCTATTTTTACCGGCGATGAGCGCGAGAAGCTGCTGCAAGAATGCCTGGTAGACAAGGAATGGGCAGACCGTGTAGAGGTAGAACAGTTTACCGGCTTACTGGTAGACTTTGCCAAAGAAAAAAATGCTCAAACTCTGGTTCGGGGAGTACGCCAAATATCGGACTTTGAATATGAATTCCGCATGGCGCTCACGAATCGGCGACTGGCGCCTGAGATTGATACTGTTTTTCTGATGCCGAATGAGCAGCTAACATTTATCTCGGCCTCGCTGGTTAAAGAAGTGGGGTACTGGGGAGGCGACCTTTCCTCATTTGTACCCGAACATGTGGCTGATGCACTGAAAATTAAGTTCGAAGAACAACGAGAAGCCGAATCATAAGACCATTTAAGACAAGTGGTAAACACTTTTATACTTACAGTTCGCTGAATTTTAAAATCATGCCCCTTGTAGTTATTCTTTAGAATAGAATAAAGGTCTGTTTTTTCCTATTTTTAGATTTAAGGAAACTTACAATCTCTACGAAGAACGGAATACAATGATCTCCAAACGTGCACAATCTGTTGCCCCTTCTGCCACCCTTGCTATTTCTGCTAAAGCAAAAGACTTAAAACGGCAGGGAAAATCTATTGTCTCGCTAAGTGCCGGTGAACCGGACTTTAATACGCCCGATCACATTTGCGATGCTGCCATCCAGGCTATCCGGGATGGCTTCCACGGCTATACTATGAATACAGGAACCCCAGAGCTGCGGGAAAGCATCTCCATTAAATTAAAGCGGGATAACGGCCTTTCCTATGATCCTTCACAAATTGTATGCACAAATGGCGCAAAACAAGCACTTGGCTTCAGCATGCTGGCAATGATTGACAAAGGAGATGAAGTCGTCATTCCGGCCCCTTATTGGGTTTCCTACCCCGAAATGGTTAATGTTGCCGGAGGAACGCCGGTAGAAGTGCGCACCTCTTTTGAAAACAACTACCGGATCAGCGCTGAGCAGCTGGAAGAACACATTACCGAAAATACCAAAGCGCTGATGCTCTGCTCACCTTCAAATCCCACCGGCACATGCTATACCGCTGAGGAGCTTGAAAATATTGCGGGAGTCCTGAAGAAATATCCTCAGGTAAATATTATTTCAGATGAAATTTATGAATATATTGTATTTGGTGGCGACCACATCAGCATCCTTAATGTTGCGCCTGAGCTGAAAAAACGTACCGTCCTTATTAACGGCTTTTCCAAGGGCTTTGCAATGACGGGCTGGCGGCTGGGCTATTTGGCTGCACCTCAAAATTTTACGGATGCGGTAGCTAAAATACAGAGCCAAGAAACTTCTGCTCCTTCCTCTATTTCACAAAAAGCCGGAGAAGCAGCCTATCGCGGAAGCCTGGAAGCGGTAAAACAGATGAGAACCTCCTTCAAAAGGAGACGCAACTTCATGGTTGATAAACTCTCCAGTATTGAAGGAGTTGAGTGTTTTAAGCCCTCTGGAGCATTCTATGTGTTCCCTAACTTCTCCCACTATTTGGGCACCAGTGGTCCGGACGGAACGACCATTAAAACCAGTACTGATTTGTGCTTATATCTCATTGAAGAGCAGGGACTGGCTGCAGTACCCGGCGATGCTTTCGGTGAACCCAACGGCATCCGGCTCAGTTATGCTGCTTCTATGGAACATCTGGAAGAAGCAATGAAGCGCCTTGAGTCAGGACTGCGCGATTTATCATGACATACTGACTAAAATAAGAGTTTTGGCACATTTTATGCTCTATTTAGTCAAAAATTAAATTTAACTCTTTATCATGCCAACATACGAATACAAACGAGAAGACGGCTCTACTTTTGAAATCAAACAGAGCATTAATGACGAACCGCTGGAAGAATGTCCTGAAACCGGACAGAAAGTGAAGCGTATCATCTCCGGAGGCGGCGGTGTTGTATATAAAGGGAACGGCTGGTACGTTACCGATTATAAAGATGGGGACCGAAAGGAAAAGCGAGCGGAAGAACAAAAAAAGATGGCTGAAACAACTTCTTCATCCGATGCAGATTAATGTGGTTCCTTAACCCTAAAATTTAGTGCTATGCCTGCTGAACATTCTCCTCTGCATAAAGAAGCATTAGACCAATTTGTGCTTCTATGGGGAGAGATGGCATCAGCCTGGGGGATCAACAAAACAATGGCACAAATCCATGCTTTGCTTTATGTAGAAGCGAATCCACTGGATACGGATGCTATTATGAGCCAGCTGGACATCAGCCGCGGAAATGCCAATATGAATTTGCGCAACCTGTTAAAGTGGCAGCTCATCCATAAAGTACATTTTAAGGGCAGCCGAAAGGACTATTATACCGCTGAAAAAGAAGTTTAGAGCATCGTCTCTACCATCATACGAGAACGCCAGCAGCGAGAGATAGAACCTATTCATCAGAACTTAGATAAATGCCTGCAGCTTTTTGAACAGAAGGATGAATTAACTGAAGAAGAAGCTGCATTTCGGGAACGAATAGATAACTTTACTGAGTTTCTGGCTATGTTCGATCGCTTTACAGAGGCTCTGCTGCCTTATATTAATAAAAGAAATCTAAAATTTATTAAACAGTTGGTAAAGATTGCTGAAATGAAGCACTCTATTATAGGCGACCAACCTGCATCTAAAACAGATTCTACTACCCATGAGCAATAACACAAGCCGTGAGATTGGTGATAAAGGTGAAGATATAGCTGTGGCTTATCTGGAAACCAAGGACTATACCGTACTAGATCGTAATTACCATTTTGAACATGCAGAGGTAGATATCGTAGCTTTTGATGAGGACTCTCAAATTGTTTTTGTGGAAGTAAAAACCCGGGCGAATAACCAATATGGAGAGCCGGAAGAGTACGGAGACGAGGAAAAGAAGAAAAATGTGTATAAAGCGGCTGAGGCCTGGATGTATGAACGAGAGATGGAAGGTGTACCAGCCCGTTTTGATGTCATATCTATTCTTCAGGAAGATAATGAAGCACCTCAAATAAAGCACTTTGAAGATGCCTTTGTTCCGGGAAGAATATAACATTCCTATACAGACAAACTACTGGGAGCTTAAAGTGCAATCCGGATAAGCTGATCAATTGTATTCCAGTCTGATTTTATAGTATATTCGAAGATATATAACCAACACAATCCATAAACTGTAGCCCTATGAGCCTACAAAACTTAAATCCCCTGCGATGGCGCAAATCCTTCCTTGCCCTCATACTTGGCGGTTTTATCTTTATTTGGTTTGCCTTTATTGATACCTACAGTATTTGGACCCGCATTGAATTAAATCAGCGATTAGCTCAGTTAAAAGCAAAAAAGGAAGACCTGCAGAAAGAAACGAAAGCCTTAAAACAGGATATTGAAGACCTAAAAACTGATCCAATGCTGCTGGAACGTATTGCCCGCGAAGAATACGGCATGAAAAAGGAAGGAGAAACAGTTTACAAGATAAAGGTAGTAGAGTAGCGTTCGAACATTTATATTCTTCACTTCTTAGTTTAACTGCCTTATACTATACCCAACTTTGGGAATTGTATATTTTCATCGTGAACTTCCTATATCTAACAGTTACTGGATGAGCAGCCCTCGAACATACTGTACGGCCGACACCAGAAAAGGCTTTTGTTTGGCCTTTTTGCTGCTTTTTTTTGCGAACTATAATGCCGTTGGCCAGGTACAACAATTTGATCAAGCTCAGGAATTACAGCAGCCTGCCACAGATACCACCGGCAGCAACCGCGGTGGTTCAGACCAGCAAGGCCTGGCGCCCACTCCACAAGAAGAGGGACGCGTCAACTTCCAGTCAACAGATTCGCTGATATTTGTATTCGACACAACCCGCACAGGCTCCCTTTACGGTTCGGCTTCCGTTGCTCATCAATCCGGACAGCTGAAAGCAGGAAAGATCACTCTAAAACTGGACAGAAATATTGTAAGCGCCAACACCCAGACTCCTGAAGATACGCTGTCTAAACCCGTTCTTATACGTGATCAGGATAAAGTACGGAGCAATCGGATCGATTATAACTATGACACAGAAAAGGGACGTTTTGAGGTAGCCAAAGTTAATATTGCAGATGGCAACATTACCGGAACCCGCGTCAAAAAGACCGCCCCGCATGTGGTATTCCTCGAAGATGCCATTTATACAACCTGTACGCTCGACCATCCCCATTATTATATCAAGGCCGACCGGATGAAGATTGTAGACGAAGAGGAGGTCTTTTTCCAGCGGGCGCGCCTATATATTCTGGATATCCCCTATCCGCTTGTTTTCCCATTTGGCTACTTACCGGCGAAGTTCGATAAAAAGCAGTCGGGACTATTAGAACCAACTTATGCCTTCCAGAACAAGCAATCGCGGGGAATAGGGCTCCAAAATTTGGGTTGGTTTCAATATTTTAATGACTATATCACCGGCCAAGCTTCACTTGATATCTTTACCTCGGGAACCTACTTTTTGGATGCTCAGGCAAACTATAGAATGCGCGATAAGTTCAATGGAAGCGTCCAAGTAGGTTATTCTAAGGAACGGAGAGGACTTGAACCTACTGATCCCGATTTTACAACAAGTGTTCAAAAAAGATTGTCCTTTTCACATAAGCAGGATTTTTCGCCTTTTGCCAGCATCAATGCCAACATAAATATACGTACTGCAGACTACTATAAGCAAAACTCTTATGATCCGAACGACCGAGCGGAAACCAGCACCAGCTCTAATATAAACTACCGCTACCGGCACCCGGACGGGACATACCGCTTTGACGTATCTATGCGGCAGAATCAAAATTTCAAAACCAATATCACCCGTCTTACCGGCCCGGAATTCAACTTCAGCTTAAAGCGCTTTTCTCCTTTTAAGGATGATCAAACCAGCGGACAGGATACCAAGTGGTTCGAAAAGCTGTCCATCAACTACGATAACTCCTTCAAGTCGAAGTTCACTTACCGTCCCGAACGCAAAGATTCGGCCCGCTATAACTGGTTTGAAGCCCTCCTGAGCCCATCGAAATATCGCGAGGCGACCGGCAATGATGATTATATCCAGTTTGGTTTCCAACAAAATCTGAGCCTAAGCATGGGCCAGCTTATCCCCAGCCAATTTTTGAATGTGAGCGCCAATGCCTCTTATCATGAATATTGGTTCCCTTCCAGTATCCGAAAAAGCTTTTTACCTGATTCTAATGAAGTAGTAGAACGGCGCATAAGAGGTTTTAATGCCACTCGGGAATTCAATACCAGCCTCAATTTCTCGACCACCGTTTATGGCTTAATGAATGCTAAGATAGGGAATTTTGAAAGCTTTAGGCATACCTTTCGTCCCTCAGTTTCAGTGAGTTACCGTCCGGATTTCAGCGCTGATTTTTGGGGTAACTACCGAACAGTACAAACAGATACTTCCACTACAGCTGACGGCACTCCGCGAACCCAAAGATACTCTATCTTTGAAGACCAGATTTTTAGTGGTCCGGGCCGGGGCGAACAGCGTGCCCTTAGTCTGAGCCTCAATAATACCTTCGAGGGCAAAAAGGTGAGTCGCGATTCTACAGGAGAGAAAAAGGAGGAAGTTGTTCGTCTTATCGACCAGCTAAGCCTGAGCACCGGCTACAATTTTGCTGCAGATAGTCTAAAGCTATCGGACTTAAATGCTTCTGTATCCGCTCATATTGTAAAGGGCATGAATATACGTGCCAGTGCCAATTTTAACTTTTATGACCGTAACGAACGTGGCACTAAGATAGATAAGTTTCTGCTTACAACAACAGGCAAACCTTTTGAAATGACTCGCTTTTCGGCAAGTACCAGTTATTCCTTTAGCTGGGGTAAGCGCGGATTGCAGGCCCAGAATCGGGAACCTCATTACCCCGCACATTATAACCCCTTAAATCAAAGTATCTTCCATCCTGTTGACCCACACTTTAATACCCAGCCGGTACAAGACTTTAACTCCCCCTTTTCCTTCGACGTAAATTTTAGCTACCGCTGGAGTTTGAATCCAACGGGCAGTAACCGTACCTCAGCGACCATTAATGCTAACAATATAACGCTGAATTTGACTCCGAAGTGGAACTTTCGAACACAGATCGGTTATGATCTCGTCCGCCAAGAACTAACGCCCTCACAGTTTTCGCTCAACCGTCAAATCCATGAGTGGAGCTTATCCTTTACCATGAATCCCTTTGGCGAATATAAGTATTACTTCTTTTCGTTGAGCCTCGATGCCGGTAAGATACAAAGCATCATACAGAAATTGCCTATCCTGAATAACCTGGAGCGCAGTTCAACGCCTGGCGGCCGCGGTGCTCCCCGGGGATTCCGTTAACCTGATTGCTGTTCCATATATTTAGCTACATACTTTCCCAATACATCAAATTCAATATTCACCCTATCCCCGACAGATTTATGGGCCAGGTTCGTATGCTCAAAGGTGTAAGGAATAACGGCAATGGTAAACTTATTTTCCCGTTCATCAGCTACCGTTAGGCTAATGCCGTCAACGGCTATACTTCCACGTCCTACGACCAACGCTGTCGCTTCGGACGTATAGGAAATGGTAAACAAATAGTCTGTCCCCTCCTTATAAATATCCTCAATCGTTCCCACGCCGTCCACGTGCCCCTGTACCAGGTGCCCATCCAATAGCTGGTCAGGCCGCAGCGAACGTTCAAGGTTTACTCCGTCATTCACTTCTATTCGCCCAATATTAGTTTTTCTCAGCGTCTCTTCTACACTCTGTACCGTAAAGCTATCGGCCGTACGCTCTGTAACAGTGTGGCAAACACCATTGATGCTAATACTTTGGTCAATTTGGACCTCCGCTGCTAAACTGCAGTCAATGGTAAGTTCCTTGCCACCGTTTAATGGATTAATTCCTTTGACGGTACCGACTTCTTTAATAATTCCTGTAAACATACATTAAGTTATTTTATAAATAGCCGCTGAATAGCATATCAGCACCTACGCTTTGCCATTCAGTGCTACGAAATTCCAATATTTCATTCATATGATTGATACCCAGTGCCGTTACTGATTTTGTACCTCCTCCAAGCATTTTAGGAGCAATAAAGCATTCTACCTTATCTACCAATCCGTTACGAAGCAGTACAGAAGCCAGATCCTGTCCCGCTTCCACTAGGAGAGAAGTGATGGGCAGCCTACCGAGCTCATCCATTGTTTCCTTTAGGTTAGTATGTCCATTCTTCTCGCCAACCAACAACGTTTTTCCCCGAAAATAGTCCGATTGCAACATAGTTAGCATCGGATCCGCTTCGTTATGGAATTTATCTTTATTGTGAGTTACTACAATCGTTTTTTCTTCAAACTGATCTGTAAATAGGTTTAAGTTGTCCGGAAGCGCAAGCGGACCATCAATAACCACGCGCTTAGGCTGGCGCCCCTCAACATGGCGAACAGTTAGCCGGGGATTGTCCAGTAAAGCTGTATTCCGCCCAACCATTACTGCATCGTATCGGCTGCGCCAGTAATGAACAATTTCCCGCGATTCATGGCCGCTGATCCATTCTGACTCTCCGTCAGGAGCAGCCGTGTAACCATCAATAGTTTGAGCAATCTTCAGCGTCACGAATGGCCTATTGAAGGCCTGATGGTGTAAAAAAAAGCAATTTTGCCTTTTTGCCTTTTCTTCCAGAAGTCCTACTTCTACAGTAACGTCATGATCTTTAAGGTACTCAATCCCCTTTCCGGATACGTTAGGAGTAGGATCCTCCATCGCTACTACCACCCGTGCAATAGGCAAATCCGCAAGCATTTCGCAGCAGGGGGGCGTTTCTCCATGGTGTGCACAGGGCTCAAGTGTTACATAAACGGTGGCATTCTTAAGTAATGAAGTATCCACGACCGACTCCACAGCGTTGGTCTCAGCATGTGCCTGACCATGACGTTCGTGAAAACCCTGTCCCACCTTTTCTCCATCTTCAGAAACAATTACACAACCAACAAGTGGATTTGGCGAAACATAGCCGGCGCCTTGATCTGCAAGATCGATAGCATGTTGCATCCATATCTCATCAGTTCGTTCCATAATATATCTAGTTAGTTCACTTGAATATCACTGTACAAGCTTATTAAAGTCTGCATAAAATAAGGCGGAGTTTACGATCAAACTGAAAAGGAACTTAATTTTATTATTCATTCAGAGAACGAGGAGTCTATTAATATAACAGCTTCAAAATTAATTCAAAGGTTACATCTAATAAATGAGGGCAAGGGAACTACGTATCCCTGGCCCTTCATAAGCTGTAAATAAATGGGCTATTATCTTCCAAACATTTTGGAACGATTATCCTCAATATTTGCCTCTTCCTTAAGTTGTTCTAACCAGGTATTCATAAATACCTCGGCTTTTTGTCTTTGCAGCTTTTCTTTCAGCTGTTGTCGCTTATTGGTTGTTAAGTCAGTCAGCTCAGCCTTCTCTAAGTTGTTCAGCCGCACGACAAACACTGCGCTTGTTCCTTCAATAGGCTGCGAGTGCTCGCCTTCTTCCAGGCCAAAAAGAGCTCCAATGACGGTGGGTTCGCGGCCTGCTCCCGGTATACTTTCTGCGCTTCGTGATAAACCTTCAATCTCAACAACGTCTTTGTTCGCAGCTTCAGCCAAGGATGAAAGATCACTGTTCTCTGCAAGAAGTCCATCTACCTTTGAACGAGCCTGGTCTTTGCGCTTTTGACTCTTGACGGTGCTTCGAATTTGATCCTTAACCTGATCAAAGGGTTCCGGTCCGGACGGTACTATTTCCCTCACATGAATCACGATAAACTGGTCTTCCAGCTCAATGGGGTCCGACAAGCTTCCCTCATCTGCATTCTTTAGAAATTCCATCACCTGCTGGCTGGGGCCAATACCTGATATAACGTTATTGCCTTCGGTAGCAAAACCTTCGCTAATAGCTTTGTCGTTCCGTTCTGCCTCTTTCTGGAAACCATCCTCAGTAGCATAAAAGCTGAAATCTTCAGCCTCCATAGCCTGCTCATCTATGGTGGCAACAGGATCAGCCTTAACATCTTTAGCATATGCCAAGTATTTGATTTTAGCGTTGCTTTCACTCAGCTTTTTAAGCAAAAACAGACGGCCATCATCGCTGATTATTTCACTGACTTCTCCATTCTCTAAGCTTTTAACAGGATCAAAAAGGTCGCGCAATTCACTTTTATCAACTTCTTTAGGATCGTAGGGCAGCGCAGACTCGTTTGTTTCAAAGAATAGCGAATCATTATCCGTTTCTATAAAACTATTGCGCAGGTTCTCCACTTCTTCAAAAGTGCGCGTAGTATCCTCCTTTGTAGGGCTTTTATCGAAGCTGACGAAACCGAACCGATACGACTTCTCACGTTCAAACAACTGTTTATGGTCTTCATAATATTTTTTGAGATCTTCTTCGGTTACAGATATTTCGTCTTCCGATACCTCTGAGTAGGGGAACCGGACATACGAAAAGTCTGCCGTTGTATTATTCTGTATATATTCGCGTTCAATGGCGCTTTGGCTGACCTCCAAAGATGACTGCAAATAACTATTCATCTTTTGTTGACGCTTCTTCTGGCGCATCTGCTTTTCAATTGCAAGCCAAAGCTCTTTGTTCTCCGGGGCTTCAACCGCCGTTTTTAACGCTACCCGATCCAGCGTTCCGTCTTCGCGCTGGAACTGGCGCCGGATGAACGGATCCGGATTTTCTCCTGTAATCATATCAACGACTTCCTGATCTGTCACCTTAATCCCCAGCTGGTCCATTCTCTGCTGCATTAACTTACCAATCACTATTTCATCCCAAGCCCGGTCTTTTAGAACAGCACGCATTTCTGGCGTTACGGTATTATCAGTGGTTTCAGTATACCGCTGTATAAAATAATTTGTCCTATTATTATATTCTTCCATTGATACTTCCTCACCATTAACAGAACCAAGCGAACGCGGTCCCTGGTGCATGATATCAAATATATTGGTGTCAGCCAGCATCCATAATATTCCAAATGAGAAAATAAGCACCCACAGGATAACCCCTGTGTTTTTTCTCATCTTTTGCATTACGCCCATATGTAAAACCTCTATCTACTTCTTTATCTGTTCAAAAAATTACCGATCATACTTCATACTCCTTGCTTCGTAAGCCACCAAATATACAAGAACCCATTATTAAGAGCAATTGACCATAAATATATTGTTTGAAGTCTAAAAAAAGCTCTAATCCTTCTTTCAAAAAATGTCTACTAACCGCATATGCTTGAGATATTTACCCGGATCTTCATTAATATTCTCAATAAGTGTACTCAGTTCTCCGGAAAGGTTTTCCAGGTTATCATATAGTGCCGGATCGTTCACCAGCTTGCCGAGACTTCCCTGGCCATTATTTATCTTCATCAATACTTGCTGCAGCTGTTTATTCGTTTGATTTAACTCACTACTCAACTGTTCAAGTTCAGTAACTGAACGGTCCAGACCGGCCATCATAGAATCAATTTTAGCTTGGTTTTCGGTGCTTATAGTATCCATATTTGCAAGAAACCGCTGAGCGTGGGTTATACTCTGCTCCAGCTCTGCCCGTCGATGGCGCATTAAAGCCGCTACTTCATCAGTAGACTGCTGCAAGTTGGTCAATGTACTGTCAATCTTTCCCTGTCCTTCTTCGTCAAAAGTATCGTTCAGATTAGCTAAAAAAGCATTCAGTTTGCCAAATGAGTCCGATACATCCTTACTAAGCTGCTGCCCCTCTTTTTTAAGGGTTTCAAACATACCACTGTCATAGACCCCATTAATGTAATCCCCATCGCTAAGATACTTATTCGAGTTTCCCCGCTCAATAACAATCACTTTGTCTTCGAGTAATCCGGAGGACTGGAGGTGAGCTTCAGAGTCATTCGGTATTTTGACGCCCAGGTTAAACGTCATTTTAACGTCAACATCATTTTCATCTGAAAGAGTTAAGCTTTTAACCGATCCCACCTTCACCCCATTTACATAAATATAACTGCCGGGTGTTAGGCCATCAGCTCTTGAAAAAGTGGTATTTATAACCTTAGAACGTCGGAACAGCGGTAGATCTCCCATCGCACGGTAGCCTAAAAAGCCAATCAGGACGGCTAATAAAATTGTAAGTCCTACTTTTAGTTCATTGCTAATATTCAAAATATCACCTATTTAACTTTTAATTTGATATTCACTAGCCGTTATAAAGTTCATCAGTTTTTGATCGGTACTTGCACGCATTTCATCAATTGAACCATACCAACAGAGACTTTGATCTTCTAAAAATGCCACCGTATCAGCAATTTCAAGTACACTGTGGATATCGTGGGTAACCACAATCGAGGTAATTGACAGATTTTCAGCCATCGATACAATTAATTGGTTAATTTCTTCTGATGTCTGTGGATCAAGCCCCGAAGTAGGTTCATCATAAATGAGGAAGTCGGGTTGTAATATCGTGGCTCGCGCCAATGCAACCCTTCGCTGCATTCCGCCCGATAGTTCTGCCGGAGAACGATCGCCCGTGCCGGCTAAGTTAACCATTTCCAAAGCGTCTTCCACCTTTGTTTCAATTTCCGGTTCCTCAAGTTCCGAAAAATAACGTAATGGGAAAGCAATATTCTCAAAAGTGTTTAGAGAATCGAATAGCGCTGATCCCTGAAATAGTACGCCAAACCGCTGGCGCATCTTGCGCAGCTCTACATATTCAAGGTCAAAAATATTCTTCCCATCTATAATAACATCACCTTGATCAGGATACATCAATGCATTTAAATGCTTCATCAAGACCGACTTTCCACAGCATGAACGGCCGATGATGGCAATCGTTTCCCCCTCTTCAATATTGAATGACACCTCTTCCCAAACAAGGTTGGATCCAAAGCTTTTTTTAAGATTTCGTATCTCTATCATATTCGAAATAATCTATAAGAAAACTGCGGCCAGCACAAAATCTGCTAATAATACATAAATACAGCTTAAAACGGTAGCTTGGGTCGTACTTGTGCCAACCCCTTCGGCTCCGCCAGTAGCATAATAACCTTTAAAGCAAGAGACGGATGTTATGACAAAGCCAAATACAAAAGCTTTTAAAATACCAAAAGTAACGTCCCATGGAAAGAAAAACGCTCGTGCGCCCGACATAAAATCTGCCGGTGATACTGCACCTGAAACAAAACCTGCCGCTAAACCACCAATAATACCCGACGCGCTGGCAAATATATACAATAACGGAAACATAATAAGTCCGGCAAGTACACGAGGCAGCACTAAGAAAGAAACAGAGTTAAATCCCATAGACTCCAGCGCATCAATCTGCTCACTGACGCGCATAGTGCCAAGTTCGGTAGCAATGCGTGCCCCCACTTTACCGGCCAGTACTAAGCTGGTAATAACTGCAGCTAACTCTATAAACAACGATTCTGAGGTTATAGCCCCAATTATCGTTATCGGTATAAAAGCAGCATCCAGCTGATAAGCTGTCTGGATCGTCATCACAGCGCCTGTAAACCCTCCTGTTAACAGTACAATGGGCACTGATTCGTAACCGATCTTTAGCATCTCATCCACAAGATTATTTTTATAGGTATTAACCTCATAGAGCGATCGCAATGCCCGGTATAATAACAGGCTGTATTTACCTAATTTTTCAAAAGCTTCCATAAAATATTATTTTATAAACTAAGTATGGAAACTATTAAATTTCTTCGCCGTTTTCACTTCGGGAATGCTTTTTTAGGGAACTGAGAAATAAGCAGGATTTGGGCTTAATTATTTATATTCAAATATGCCTCTATAATTTGCCAGTGCGTTACATTATATAAACTCATCTGCTTTTGCCTGATAAAAAAAGAATTATATCTGAGCTTTTTTGAACAAGGTCAATACCCATTTTCATTGCTTAATATCACAACATTCCAATTAAATACAAGTCAAAATCCCCCAAGTGAATCCTACTGGACAAGGCTCGTAACTTTTAACTTATTCTCAAATAATATACTGCCCGTTATGCTATCATTTACATTTTTTTAAAGTTAATCAAATTTAAGTTGAGTACATCTCTGGTTGAAAAGTCCTTCGAAGTAATAAGATAGTGGGAATCCTTATACCCCAAATATCTTTTAGAGCACTTTTAATGTGGTTACCAGTTAGAATCATGTTTTATCAAATATACAGAGCTCTGATAAGGTGCAGCCCACCGGGCACCGATACTCCCTTCTTGGTGATTCTCCCCTCTTTATAAGTGCAGATTCATTGGTATGTTTAACTGATATATGCGTTCTTTTATTTATCCACATTTCTAGTAATTCTATGAGCAGTTATCTAAAATAAGTGCCCGGAGTATACCTGATCTATCAGGACTCCCAGAAAGTTTTAGCCAATCCTTGCAAGCCGAGTACTTAATCACGATATTTTTGTATCTACTTATATTTATAAGCCAAGCATTATTCAATGCTGATTATTGGCTTGACCTATACTTAATCCTTATTTTAACCTATAGCTAAACCAGGAACTTCAGCATGATACGATATTTAACAGCAGGCGAATCTCACGGGCCTCAACTTACTGGAATTATTGAAGGCTTACCGGCCGGTTTGCCTATTTCAGAAGACGAAATTGCCTTACATCTTGCGCGGCGTCAAAAAGGATATGGGCGGGGCGGCCGCATGGCTTTCGAAAAAGACCGGGCCGAACTTTCGTCCGGCGTGCGTTTTGGGGAGACGACCGGAGCGCCCATTGCTCTCCAAATGCCCAACCGTGCGTTTAAGGCGGACGATGACAACTGGCCCAAGGTTATGGCAAAAGAAGGGGATGGACGGGACGTAGAACCTATCACTGTACCCCGGCCCGGCCATGCGGATCTTACCGGCGTACAAAAATACCGATATGACGATATTCGCCCATCCATTGAGCGTTCCAGTGCACGAGAAACCGCCATGCGAGTTGCCTGCAGCTCAATTGCCCGGAAGCTGCTCAAATATTTTGGCATCCAGATAGGAGGACATGTTATACGGGTTGGAAGCATTGGTTATGAACACCCTTGGAAGGACGTCCGGGCCATGGCTGATCCCATGCTTGAAGATGGCGCAGAGGCCATTTATAAAGCTGCTGATGAATCAGCGGTGCGTTGCCTTGATGAAGATCTCACCCAGCAAATGCGCAATTTAATTATTAAAAGACGAAAAGAAGGTAGCTCATTGGGCGGGCACTGGGAAGTCGTTGTAACCGGATTACCGGCCGGACTTGGCAGCTTTGTTCACTGGGACCGCAAACTTGGCGGCCAGCTGGCACAAGCCATAATGAGTACGCAGGCTATGAAAGGCGTAGAAATAGGCCAGGGCTTTGAAGCAGGACGTCGACATGGTCAGGTTGTGCATGATGAAATCAGTTATGAGGATGAGAAATTTAAGCGAATAACGAACCGTATGGGCGGGCTCGAAGGAGGTATAACAACCGGAATGCCGCTGATTATCAGGGGAGTGATGAAGCCCATTCCTACCATGATTACTCCTATTTCAACAGTCGATATAAATACAAAGAAAAAGCAAGATACCCGCTACGAGCGATCCGATGTATGTGCATTACCGCGGGCTATCGTCGTTGTTGAAAGTGTTATTGCCCCTGTATTGGCCAATGCCTTTTTGAAAAAATTTGGCGGAGACTCTATCGAAGAGATTGAAGAACGATATCCCCAATAAAAACCTAAAAGTATATTCTGTACTTTGCTTTCTGAATCATATACCCTTTGAAGTACAGATGGGTTCAAACACTGTCATGAGTCAAACAATCGATTCGACAGCACATTTAATAGAAAGGGGCATATTAGCTTACAAAAAAATATATGGTAACTAAACAATTAGAATTCATAATTACCTTTAGCGGTTTTAAATAGCTTATTTAGGAACTATCATCACCTTTATTAACAGCTATGTCCAAAGATTCGAAATCAAAAATCAAGCAGCTTGCTCGTCAGATTAAGAGTAATCCGGAAGATTCATTTTCAAAATTTGCTTTAGCACTGGAGTTCAAGAAACAGCAGAATTTTAACAACGCCGGCATCTTGTTTGAGGATATCCTGGAAAATGATCCGGGTTACGTAGGTGTTTACTATCATTTGGCTAAACTCTATGAGGAGAGGGGGCAGCTCAATGATGCGCAAAAATTATATCAAAGGGGGATCAAGATAGCGGATAAACAAGACGAAAGACGCACAAAAAAGGAGCTCAGTGAGGCCCTGTTAAATCTTAAAACTGAAATTGATGAAACTATAAAATGAAATACCTTAAGCTTATAATTCCACTTGTCCTGTTTGTGCTATTAGCAAAGCCCGGCAAACTAATGGCACAAAACAGCAGCCATACCGTAAAGAAAGGGGAGACACTCTTCAATATATCCAAAAAGTTTGGCGTTAGTATGCAAAAACTTAAGCAGTGGAATGAACTTCAGGGTTCACATTTAGAAGTCGGACAACGATTGATCGTTCGAAAGGGCAATAACGGCAAGCAATCATCCGGTGAAGACATAACGGGTAATGGCCAACCCCAAAATCATACTGTCCAAAAGGGGGAAACACTATTTTCTATATCAAAGGATTACCACATAAGTATTGCTGAGTTAAAAAGTTGGAATAATATCACAAGTAATAACCTTAACATAGGCCAAACCTTAACAATATATCCTTCGGAAAGCCCTGAACAGGCCACTAATGAAGGGGCTTTAAGCAGCAATAATCCGGATGAAAATGCTTACTATGTAGTTAAGAATAATGACTCGCTGTTTGGCATCGCCAAACAGCACCATATGACCGTCAAAGAACTCAAAAATCTCAATGACCTCACTTCTAACACGATCGCTGTGGGCCAAAAGCTGACGGTTAGCTCTTCGGGCTCATCATCTTCCTCATCCCCCAGCTCTACTGAGGTAATTGACTCAGGATATGCCTCACAAGGTGACTTTAAACAATATACTATTCACGGCGGCTCAACAACGATTGATGAGCTTATCGAGAAATTCCGGATGAGCAATGAAGAATTTGAAGCACTCAATCCCGACATTACATCTTCTACCTTATCCAATGGGCACGAAGTAACGGTCTTAGCTCCCCCTTCTAAAGATTTTAAAAATCCTTACGTAAAGCATAGCGTTTCACTGACCAGCTTAGGCACAATCACGGCTTCTCCTTACCAAGAGAAAAAACGGGCAACGCCCACAACCAGCGGAGAGCTTTATAATCCGAAGGCTTTAACCGCAGCCCATGCAAATATAGCACTCGGCAGCATCATCTATGTAGAAAACCCTTCTGAATCCTATGGCGTTTTTGTTCGCATTAATGATCGCACTTCCGGTGACGAGCTAAAACTCTCAGCTGTAGCCTGGAAAGCTCTTCACCTTTCCGGCAGCCAGGCACAAGTTAGCATACAACAACATCCATGAGTAAAGCAACGAAGCGGGTAAAACAGTATTTATCAGATACAAATACGCTAATTTACAGCTATCTGATTAGCTTGCCGCTTCTGTTGCTATATGAAGTGCTTATTTTTATTTCCCAACCCAACAGCGACCACATTGTTCGTATTTCTGTTGATGTGTGGGTTAAAACACTTTTCTCCTATTTTGGCCAGAATGTGCTTTCTATTACTCTCATCCTTGTTGCGCTCACAGGTATTATCATACTCTACCGCGATCGCAGTAAACTTTCATCGTTACGAATCAGCTATTTTGGAGGCATTTTACTAGAGGCATTGGTCTATGCTTTTTTGCTATCACTCCTGATAACAAGTCTGGTAGGCAACCTTTTACAGTTAACTCCTCCTGATTCTATAGAAAGTCTTACGCTGCTCCAGCAGCTGGCACTATCGCTCGGGGCAGGCCTTTATGAAGAGCTCTTCTTCCGCGTAATCCTGGTCTCTGTTTTACTCTGGCTATTTAAATATTTCTTTAGCAAAAAAGCCGCTGCTTTTACAGCAGCTATCATCTTTGCAGCCATCATCTTCAGCCTCGTTCACTACACCGGAGCCCTGGGTGATACTTTTACAATACGATCCTTTCTATTCCGTTTTTTATTTGGATTAGCTCTGAATATGATCTATCTGTGGCGCGGTTTGGGTACTGCAGCCTGGACCCACGCCATTTATGACCTTATGATACTTGCTTTTTAGCCACTTATCCTAAATTGTGTGAAGTCTGAGTTTTATTTACGTATACCTCCTAATTTTTTCTATGTTATAAAAGCAGGTTCATGTAAAATAATAGTGATTATATTATTTAACTATAAGGTTTATCAGATAAAATGATTAACTTTTTAGTAGTTAAATTGATATAATGGATATTCAACTGAGCACCGCATTCCAGGTATTTTGCCGGGAATAACTAACCCAAACTTTGGCACCGATTCGCTTAGGGATGGCACAACTGACAACAGAAGAAGTCAAGAAACAAGAAGATTTTGAAGAGGAGATCATCCCGCACTTAGATGCTATGTATAATTTTGCCCTACGTCTTACCTCTGAACCCAATGGTGCAGAGGATTTGGTTCAAGATACCATTGTAAAGGCTTATCGTTTTTTTAGCAGCTACGAAAAAGGAACAAATGCCAAGGCCTGGCTTTTTCGTATCCTTAAGAACTCATATATCAATAATTATCGTAAAAACTCCAAGAAACCTAACCAGGTAGATTACGATGAGATTTCGACTTTTTATGAAACGATCCGTGCAGAACGCACTGATACTTCTGACTTGGAGGATAAGATGTTTCGAGATCTCATTGATGACGATATTTCCAAAGCACTGGATGAGCTGCCTGAAGATTTCAGAACCGTAGTATTACTCTGTGACGTAAAGGGGTTTACCTACGAAGAGATTGCCAACATGCTGGATGTCCCTATTGGAACGATCCGCTCGCGCCTACATCGTGGGCGAAATTTATTGAAGTCACAGCTTATAGAATATGCCGAAGAGCGCGGCTATCATACGAATTAGTCCGCTACTGTAAACTTAATTCCATCTCGAATAGTCCTGCAACAAACCTGAAAGTGTCATAAGATCTAATCCACCTGGAGCACAATACGCATAGTAGTTCCCTTCCCTAATTCCGTTTGGGCAATTTGCAAGCTGCCGCGGTGATATTCTTCAACAATCCGTCTTGTTAGGCTAAGGCCAAGTCCCCATCCTCTTTTTTTGGTACTATAGCCCGGTTTAAATATTTCTTTTTGATATTTTTTTTCAATACCTACTCCGGTATCCGTAATATCGATTATAACATCGTTACCACGCCGATGGAGCCGTACCGTAACCTGGGCTTTGGTTGCTGAGGCTTTTATTGCGTCCATCGCATTCTTAATAAGATTTTCCAGAGCCCACTGGAAAATATCCTGATTTACCCTGGCCTTTATTTCTGCATCAATCTGACATAATACATCTACATGTTCTCCCAGCTGTGGCAAACGATGCTCCATATAATCGACCACTTCCTGCACAATCGGTTCAAGTCGCTGATACACCAGCTCTGGCTCAGATCCAATCTTGTTAAACCGTTCCGCTACTTCTTGCACCCGGTCGATGTCATTCTCCAGCTCATCGCTCGCCTGCTGTATAAACTCATCCTCACCTTTTTGTTCGCGGAGCAACTCTACCCACCCATACAGACTTGACAGCGGTGTCCCTAACTGATGAGCCGCTTCCTTTGCCATACCAACCCATAAGTTTGATTGTTCGGAACGACTGATCGTCTGATAGCTTAAAAAACCCACGCCCAGAAGCACCGCTAACAAGCTCAGTTGTATGAGAGGAAAATATCGAAGATAATGCACTGTCGGACTCTCACCATAGTAAACATATTGTGTCTGTTTTTGTTCACCACGTCCTATTTTAATTTCAATAGGTTCATTCATGGATGCATAGTCACTAATAAGCTGTTGATTCAACTTGCGGTCTACATGATTAGATGAAATAATATCTCCCTGTTCATTCACGATAATACGAGGAACAAAGAAGCGTTCTTCATTTAGCACAATTTCTTGTGTAATAAATGATTGTCCATACGTGCTGCCCTCTGCATCCTCTACCAACTGTATCACACTATCGGGTATTTGCGGACTATTTTTCAAATAGTTTGCAACTTCCAGCAAGTCACGGCTTATCTTCTCCTTGCGAGAACGGCTGGTATACTCAACTCCTTTTGCCCAGAGCTCAATACTCATCTTTTCTTGGTGTAATATCTGACGAATAAGATATTGGTTATAGATGAATGATCCCAGCCCCAGCAGCACAAATAGCCCAATAAGTGCTAAGTTAATTCTATTTGAGCTTAGATATAATTTCATAACATTTCTTTAACTGCAGATTGTAACCATTCTACAAAGATCGAATCATTTTTCAAACAATCTGAGCATTCCCATTTACTTCATCAAAAAGATGTGTTAATAAAATAAAGAAAAGTATTACTTGACTTTATTTTCACAAATCGGATTAAGCACAAATAAAAAACAATGCGAAAACAGAAAGTCTGACAAGGACTCAGCCGGTCAAACTTACTCCAGGTCAAATTTCTTATCACAATAAAAAAGGCATCACTGAAAAAGTGATGCCTTTCTAACAAAAATAACTATCAGTTTTCTATGCTGAAGCTTTTCGTTTTTCGTATACTGGCGGGGCGGAATCTTCAATTGTTTCCCTTGTAATAACGCACCGTTCAATATTTTTCTTGGAAGGAAGATTAAACATAATATCCAGCATTGAGGACTCCATAATAGAACGCAGTCCACGAGCCCCGGTTTTTCGTTTCAAAGCCTTCTCAACAATCAGTTCAAGTGCTTCTTCCTCGAAACTAAGTTCAACTCCTTCCATTTTAAAGAGTTTTTTATACTGTTTGGTAAGGGCATTTTTAGGCTTAACCAGAATTTTGATCATTGCATCCTTGGAGAGCTGATGCAATCCTGATATAACAGGCAACCGACCGATCAGTTCAGGAATTAAGCCATAACGCTGTAGATCTTCAGGCTCTACGTGGGTGAATATATCCGGATCATCTTTATCAAAGCTCACCTGCTCATCCGAGTGGAAACCCAAGGAACTTACCGACAATCGTTTTGCTATAATCTGTTCAAGACCGCTAAATGCTCCACCACAGATAAATAGAATTTCAGAAGTATCAACCTGAATAAAACTTTGCTCTGGATGCTTGCGACCTCCCTTGGGTGGAATATTGGCCTCCGTTCCTTCCAGAATTTTTAATAAGGCCTGTTGCACTCCCTCGCCGGAAACATCGCGTGTAATAGAAGGATTGTCACTTTTTCGGGCCACTTTATCTACTTCATCAATATAAACGATCCCCCGGGTTACCTCATCTACATCGTATTCAGCGGATTGCAGTAAGCTTGACAAAATTGTTTCTACATCTTCGCCAACATAGCCGGCCTCGGTGAGCACCGTTGCATCCGCAATCGTAAATGGGACGTCAATAATGTCCGCCATTGTGCGTGCCAACAGCGTTTTACCACAGCCTGTTGGCCCCAGAAGCATGATATTACTTTTTTCTACCTGTGTATCGTCAAATTCTTCCTTATGGCCTGAGGAAATACGCTTATAATGATTATATACCGCCACCGAAAGCGTCTTTTTAGCTTCTTCCTGACCTACGACGTGCTTATCGAGGCGGGCCTTTATCTCAGCCGGTTTCAGAAGTGGCTGATACTTTTTCTCGCGCTTTTTAGCCATTGAGGCCAAATCACTCTTCACAATTCCTGAAGCATCAGCGACGCACCGGTCACAGATATAGACATCATCCGGCCCGGCCACCATACTGTTTACTTCATGGCTGGATCGACCACAAAAAGAGCAATGTATTGAATTTTCGTTATTATTTTGCTCGTCTTCACTCATGATCTTAAGCTAACCTATTGAAATTTAATCCCCTTCTGACTTATTTTCCATAATATGATCCACTAAACCATACTCTTTGGCTTCCTCGGCGCTCATCCATTTATTACGATCAGCATCTTCCACAATCTTATCCACATCGTGTCCACTATGGTCGGCAAGTATGCTCATTAAAAGCTTTTTGATACGCAGAATTTCTTGTGCCTCAATCTCTATATCACTCGCTTGCCCCTGCACGCCGCCCAAGGGCTGGTGAATCATAACTCTTGAGTTAGGCAGCAAGTTCCTTTTTCCCGAAGCTCCGCCTGCAAGCAGCACCGCTCCCATAGAAGCAGCCATGCCAACAGAGGTAGTAGCTACATCACAGGTAACATATTGCATAGTATCATAAATCGCTAGCCCTGCTGAAACGCTCCCTCCGGGACTGTTGACATATAAATTGATATCCTTCTCATGGTCTTCGGCCTGGAGATAGAGTATCTGGGCCACAATAGAGCTGGCTACCGGATCATTAATTGGAGTTCCCAAAAAGATAATTCGATCTTTTAGCAGACGCGAATAGATATCAAAAGCACGCTCGCCTCTTTCAGTCTTTTCAACCACCATGGGAACCAAGTTGTTATTTTGGATCCGTGAAAAATCGGTATCCTCGGTCTCTGGTGCTTCGTATAATGGTTGCTTATCCATAAAAGTATTAGTCAAATTGTATTTCGTAGGTTCTTAATCACACATCTAATTGCTGGTCGTGCTCATCTTGGTACGTCTCTTTATCAACTTCATTGATCTCTACAACATCCATCAGCTTATCAAATACTTTTTCCTCGCGGATGCTATTTCGAAGGCTCTCAAGTTGCTGTGGGTTCTGAGCAAACATATTCCGCAGCTGGTCAACAGGCATACCATACTGATCGGCCTGTGCCTGTAGATGCTCATCTATATCATCTGGTTTTATTTCAATATCATCAAACTTTTCCTGCAGCTTTTCATTCAGAAAGAACCACTTGGCATCGCGCCGCGCCCGATCCTCAATATTCTCCTTATATTCTTCTTCATCAAAACCAGGAGGCAATTCTCCTTGTGCCTGCTGCTTAACTCGTTCTATATATTGATTTTTCACCTGCTCTAAGAATACTTCCGGCACATCAAATTCATGTTTATTAACAATAGCGTCGACAATATCGTTCTTAAAAAAGTCCTCTGCTGAACGATCGTAATAATCCTGTAGTCGACTTCTGAGCAAACTTTTAAACTCATCTGTATTCTTTGCCTCATCATCGCTCTGTTCTTTAGCAAAAGCATCGGTGAGCTCCGCCTTGTGCAGCTTTTCAACCTTTTTAATCGCAAACTCAAACTGGTGGCTGTGATCTTCATGTCCTATTTCAACTTCCACCTTATCGTCCACGGAGTGGCCAACCAGATCATCGCGGAAAGGTTCAGCATCTTTTTGAGTAAGATCAATTACCTCCTCACCACCATTTTCTTCATCCGGCTCGCCATCTTCCAACGGAACAGCATCCACCGTTACCCGGCTTTTCTCAGTAATATCTTCATCAGTCTCCTCCCAGTTTCCTTGCTGTTCGAGCTGACGATCAATTTCTTCCTGAACCTCTTCATCGTCTACGTCGTGGACAAGTTGATCAACCGAAACTTCCTCGAGGTCTGTCAGATCGAACTCAGGTCGTGCTCCAATCTTGAACTTTGCTTCCAGCTCATCATCTTCCCAAACAAGATCAAGCATCTGGCTTTCACCAACGGGCTCATATTCAGGCACTACTTCACCTTCAAAAACCTCCTGAACATAATCACCGATCTCTTCCCGTTCTATCTCGTCACCAAAGCGCTTCCGGATAATCTTAACTGGCACCTTTCCGGGACGGAAGCCGGGCATATTAATTTGGCCACGATATTTTTTATAGGCCTCCTGAAATTTCGGCTCTAAATCTTCACGCTGAGCCGAAATGACGATTTCTTTGTCTACAGTGGTGATATCATTGACAGTTATTTCCACAAATTACTCCAAAAACTATTTGAATTAGTAAGGTAAGAAGTTCTACATCTATTAATAAGTACGAGAGGGGGGACTCGAACCCCCACGCCGATAAGGCACTAGATCCTAAATCTAGCGCGTCTACCAATTCCGCCACTCTCGCAGTTACCTAAATCCCATTGGTTATAGATCTTAACTCACAGGGATTCAGAGCCACGAAAATACGGGTTATAAACAGTTTTTTCAACACAAATTACCGATAGCAAATTTCAAATTGTTCTATGAGTCATTTTACTATTTTTGTAGCTTTATACTCCTAAGCTAAATTTAACATTATTGACTGCTCATGTTTTTAAATCTTCGCCTTGTTTATATTACAACCAGCAATAGAGAAGAAGCTAAATCAATTGGACGCCAGCTCGTTGAGGAACAACTGGCAGCCTGCGTTAATATTGTAGACGGCATGGATTCTATTTATCGCTGGAAAGGGGAAATCGTTGAGGAACAAGAAACTGTACTCATTGCCAAAACACCTTATCATAATGTTAAGGAACTTACCCAGCGGGTTAAAAGGCTTCACAGCTACGATTGTCCATGCGTAATTTCCTTTCAGCTTTCGGAACAGGAAGGCAACAAAGAATATCAGCAATGGCTGATAGACAATGCCAAAGGCCAAACAATCGATTATAAAATTCAGGAAGCTTAACTCTGATTAGCGATTACTGCATATTCCCTTCCGTTACAATAAGAAGCCTAAATCGGACATCCAGCAACGGTAAAGTTGAATTTTTTCCTGCAAAATGAGCCCTGCCTACACCTTACCTAAAGAGATCACAAGACCTGGAGAACTACCGGATGAACGGAATATTCGATAGTTAACTTTGGAGTTTTATATTTAAAAGAGCACTTTGAAATACCTATGTTTTGCCCTCCCCAAACCCCTCCTGATTAATTAAGACGGTTTATAGGGTAGTATTTCAAAGACCTCTCAAAAGGCTCTCTTAGTGCTTATGCAGCCCGCATTCCGTTTTAACCCGGCCTGCCCAGCGGCCTTCTCTACCCATCCCAGGCAGGCTACAGTGTGTACAACCGACTGAATGGTAGCCCTGCTCTTTGAGTGGATGCTGCGGCAATCCATGGCTGATAATATATTCCTGAACCAGCGCACTATTCCAGTCAATAAGCGGATAACACTTTAGCATCATATCCTTTTCGTCAATAATCGGGAGACGACTGCGGTGGTTGTTCTGATAGCCTATCAAACCGGACATCCAAACCAAATAATTACCCTTAACCTGCTCCAGGGGCTCAACCTTATTAATGTTACAACAGCGATCAGGATCAACCTGCCACATCCGCTGCTGTTCAGTTATGTTGTGCTTCTTTCCATCAGGATGCAGTTCGATCACATTCAGATCCAGCAATTTTGTCAGGCGCTGCTTATAGTCAAGAGTCTCCTTAAAATGGTAGCCGGTATCAATAAAATAAATAGGACATTCCGGCTTTATGCGGCTAACTAAGTGCAATAATACAGCTGAAGTTGTTCCAAATGAAGAAGTAACTAATATCGTTTTAAACGAATTAAACACCTGGGTCACTCGCGCATCTACAATTTTGGCAGAAAGTGATTGGTTTATTTGTTCTTTCTTTTCAAGAAACATGTCAACTATTTAAATGCGAAAATGGTTCACAATTTTAATATTGCATAAACTAACAGTGAAACACCTAAAAATCGAATAGAATAATATAATTATCCGAATTAAGATTAACTGGAAACTTTTATACAAATAGACAAACATATATACCTATACTCTTAAAATTTTATCGAAATAACGAACCAAAGTCCTAACAGTTTATATTTTAATTATTTTTCCGCAGGAATATGGGCTAATAAGTAATATGCTATATAATCTTTGTTCGCAAAGAGCTGTACCAGACAGGTTATTCTTGAGATTAGCTGCAACATTTCTTATCAACTGCTCCTGAATAATTATCCTTGAATGTATTCGGAGCCCCAAAATTACAACCAACAAGTTTGCAAGCTATATGAAAAAAATACGACTACCTTTAGTTATAAGCCCCCTCCTTTCAGCCATAATATTTGTGTTGCTTTCAGGCTCCGCAAACACAGCTAAAGCCCAGCAATCCAACCTCCTCGATACTCTTATTACTACTAAAGAAGTGGTCGTTTCATCAGTACGAACTCCACAAACAGCTGCCACGACGGGACGAAATATTACGATTATCCCCGCACGGGTTATCCAGGAAATGCCGGTACATACAACTGATGAGTTGCTGCGCTATGTTCCGGGAGTTGAAGTACAATCACGAGGTGCTTTTGGCACCCAATCAGACTTTAGCATTCGCGGAAGCACCTTTTCACAAATACTGGTAATGGTGGATGGAATGCGCTTAAATGATCCGCTGGCGGCTCACTTTAACTCTAATATCCCAGTAGCTCCTTCAGAAATTAAGCGCATTGAAGTACTACACGGCCCGGCAGCAGCACAATACGGGGCTGATGCCGTCGGTGGGGTTATAAATATTATCACCAATAACTTTAGTAAGCCTACTTCAAAACAGCATACCGATGCTAATATAAAAGTAGGTTATGGTCAGTATCGGTTGAAGACAGGTCGGGCCGGCTTTTCCCATTTCGGCCACAACTACCGTATTGGCGGCGGTGGAATGTGGTACCATTCACCGGGCCAAACACTGGATGATGATTACAAAAGCCGGTTTGGAATTGGAACTCTTTCACTCTCAGGTGGATTCCAGCTGGGCCAAGGATGGGATTTAGCTATCCGATCGGCGTATGACGAACGCGACTATAATGCCCGATACTTTTATACTGCCAGCCCTGCTGACAATGCGACCAGTCATATCCGCGCCTGGTGGAACCAGCTGCAGCTAACGCAACAATCCAAGAACCGCCAAACGACAATCAAGACCTCCTTTAAACACAATATTGGTAACTACGTCTTTAACGCCAATACTCCGGCCAACCATCATATAACCGAGCTTTTAAACCTTCAGGTCTACCAGAATTGGCAGCTATCGCCACAATGGTCATGGACCTACGGACTTCAGGGCAACCATCGCTTTATCAATAGTAATGACCGCGGAAGGCATAGCGACTGGCATTACGCCGGGTTTTCTATGCTTCAGTGGAAGCCAGTCGACCCTTTAACACTGACCGGCAGTCTGCGATTAGATCACGATCAAAGTTACGGGACCGAGCTCATGCCGCAATTTAGTGCTTCTTACAACACGGGCCACTGGATATTTCGACTTTCGGGGGGACGAAGCATTCGTTCTGCCAGCTATACAGAGCGGTACATATCAACAAATACAGAAGAGCAGTTAGCGGAAGGCCGCAACTTGGGAAACCCTCACCTCCAGGCCGAACGCTCTTGGTCGGGAGAGGCAGGAATAGACTTTTTGGCCACCTCGCACCTGCGTTTATCAGCCACCGGCTTCCTGCGAAGCTCGACGAACCTGATTGATTACCTGCTCAAAAATTCAAGCCAAATTTCCAACAATGAAAACCTAAAGCCTAATACCAACTATCTTTATTCCAAAAACTTAAACACCATTCAAACCTATGGGTTAGAGACCAACCTCTTATTCCAGTATAAACTAAACTCCCGTTGGAAAATGTTCTCAAAGCTCGGATATACCTTTAAGAACGGATACAGCAGTGAGGATAAAATAACAAAGTACACCTCTAATTATGCCCGTCATCTGTTAAATGGTATGCTGACGCTCCAAAACGGACCTTTCAATATCTCTGTTACAGGAATATGGAAGCGGCGGAAGGAAGACCATTCAAAAGATATTAATGTATTTAAAGCTCCCAGCTATATGGTTTGGAACCTCAAAGCCCATTATCGGGTTTATAAAAATATATCCCTCGGCATTGAGGCAGATAACTTATTCGATGAAAACTATCAGGATATTTTGGGAGCCCAAATGCCCACCCGGTGGCTTATGGGTACCATCAGCTTGAAATTATAGTAACCATCTGCCATCTATATGGAAAAAAATACTATTATTCCACCATCAAAGAACGATTTATAGAGTCGGAAAATAGAATAATATATCTTGGATATCCTATTTAGCTGAGACCTTAGTTATACAAGTGCTAAAAACCAGATGAAAGTCTCCGTTCCACTATGGTAATAGTAGCAGTACGCTAATGGCAGTGAAGCTTTTGTTAGCTATAATGAGCATTTTTAGGTGATGGTAGAGTAGCAATTCGTGATAGCGAATTCATTGGCTCAGATGTGACCAGTAGCTACGCCATAAATCCGCTTAAAACCCTGCAAAAAAGGAAATTCCAAATAACGTCCCACATGAGCCTAAAACTCAAAGTACCCCCTCTAGTAGTTTTTGCAACCGCCCTATTTATTATGTGGGGAATAAATCAGCTATGGCCTATTTACCTGATCTCTTACTCCATCCGCATGTGGGGGACAATAATAATGCTACTACTGGCCAGTGCTACAGGCTTTTGGGCTGTAACTATCTTTTTCCAAAACTCAACAACTATCAACCCGCATAAACCTAAAAAGGCTGCCAAACTCATAACCTCTGGTATTTATCAATACTCTCGTAATCCAATGTATCTTGGCCTGCTGTTATCTCTCATAGCCGCCAGCATTTACTTTGGAAATCCATTAACGATTCCAATCTGGTTTCTATTTACAGCCTATATGAACTATTTCCAAATTAAGCCTGAAGAACAGATAATGAGGCGAAAGTTTGGTGAGGCCTACCTCCTTTATCAGCTCGATGTACCCAGGTGGATTTAACCCGCTCAGCTGTTACGGTCAATAATCCAGTTTAAGGTAGACTTTAACTTCCATTTATTAATTACGCCAGCAGCAGTATGCGCCAATTCACCTTCCTTATTAATAATAAAGGTCGTAGGAATTCCTCTAAGCGGGCCATATTTTTTCGTAATATCAAAACCCTCATCCCACACAATAGGATAGTTGACGTCCAACTTTTTAGCAAAGGGACGAATGACATCCCAACCTGCTTCATCAATAGCAATCCCCACGAACTGAACATCCTGCCCTGCCATTTCCTCTTGTAATTCAATAAAACGAGGCATTTCCTTCCTACAAGGCCCACACCAGGTAGCCCAAAAATTAAGCACAATGATCTCTCCCTCATGTTCAGAAAGAGTAAAAGTATCCCCATTCATTCTTTTGAGCGTAAAGTCAGGCACCCTTTTATCCTCAGGTGTATCAGTAGAATCACCAGGGGTTATAGATACCTGATGGGTAGCATTCACTACTGCTAACGGATTGCTGTAGGCCGTGTTTCCAAATGAAAGTAGAAATACTAACGATAATACAGCCGTTAATGGTCGATATAGGTTTTTCATATTACAATAACTGCTTGGGTTAAGCACTGTACATGCCGCATATTTGTGGAAATACGTTATACAAAAGAAAGAATCATCATTGGTTCAGCACAAATACAATAGCAAGGCATTGAATATAACGAATATATGATGAATTTCTATTTCCCGGAATACCAGTCCCTCCAAAATAATAAAGCGACCCTGAAAATAAGGGTCGCTTTAATTAGGCTGGAATTCAATGGTTGCTATTCTTTAGCCGCCGGTTTGGTATCGAAGGGTGGTAATGGAATTGACTCTACACGTCGATTTTTACGACATCCTTGCTCTGCAGTTGCATCCATACAAGGCACCGGCGCTTTACCCAGGCCGCGAATACTCAATCGGCTCTCAGCAATACCATGCTTAATATAAAAGCGAGCAACTTCTTGTGCACGTCGCTGGCTGAGTCTCAGGTTGTACTGATCGCCGCCTACATGATCAGTATATCCTTCAATGCGGATATGGAACTTAGCAGCGCCCATAATTTCTTTTGCATTTTCGCGCAGTATTTTAGCCGCTGCATTATCAATTTCAGAGCGGTCAAAGACAAAATGCACATTCTCAAGATCTTCCTCGTATAAGTAGGGGGGATCCTCAGAATCAAGAGGATCAGTGCCCATCTCGATTTCTTGCCCATCTGTAAAGCCATCCCCATCGGTATCCGGATTATTCGGATCCGTATCATACTCATTTAATTCCTCATAATCAGTCAGACCATCGCCGTCCGAATCTTTCTCCAACGGATCAGTGTGATATTTGTGCACTTCCTCACCGTCAGTCAATCCATCTCCATCCGTATCCTCATTCAGTGGATCGGTACCGTAAGAGTTTACCTCTTCACCATCACTAAGGCCATCGCCGTCCGTATCCGGGTCATTTGGGTCAGTATTATATTCATGTACTTCTTCGCCATCTGTTAAGCCGTCACCATCGGTATCCGGATCATTTGGATCAGTATTATATTTATGGACTTCTTCATAATCGGTCAGACCATCGCCATCGGTATCTACATCTTTGGCCGTTTCTTTGGATGAACTACATCCGTAGTGGATGAGGCTGCCGCCAATTAGCAGGAAGGAAACTAAAAAAATATTAAGAGCTCGTTTCATAGGATTTTGCCGTATATAAATTCTAAATCGTTAAACCCCTAATATGATATTGTATTAGCTTAAAGGCAAGAAAAAAATCACCCTTTTGGAAATACACGAAATAGATGAAGCATTCATAATGCAAAGAAATAATGTTAGCATTCTCACATTAAAAAACGTATATTGGCAACCAATTTCACTGGGGCTATAGCTCAGTTGGCCAGAGCGCCTGCATGGCATGCAGGAGGTCCGGGGTTCGAGTCCCCGTAGCTCCACTTTCTGTTCTTCTCGTTAAGTACAATCTGATTTAGCGGAAGATCGGAAAAAACTAAGCATGGTATATATCGTTTGCGTATTACCACTTTGAAAGGTTATATTTGAAATTCGAGGGTAGGCCCTGCGCAGCCAGCTCCCTCTTAACTCCGTCAGGACTGGAAAGTAGCAGCGGTAGGAGGTCGTAGCGGCGTGATGCAGGAGGCTTACCCTCTCTTTATTAGCCCCCTACTTGAACAATTCTGAATGCAGAATTAAAAAAGTGAATTGCTTTTAGTCTGAACAATTGGCAGCAATACTAATTGGGTCGCTTCTATCCTGAAAATAGGGTATTTGGTATATAAAACCGCTTTCCTTTGACCTATAACCCTATAGCGAAATTTAACCGAAAGCTGCGTATCGTTACTTCTTAATCTTCACCTGCGAATAGTCCTTCTTAATATCGTCAGCAATATGCTCAGCATGCACGCGTGTATTCTCAATAAATAGGCTGCTGGTGTCCATTCCTCCACATACAACGCCGGCTACATACATTCCCTTTCGATTGGTTTCGAGTGTCTTTTCATCATAGACCGGCATGCGCTTGCCATCATCAGACAGGTCAATACCAAAGCGGGTCATCAGCTCAAAGTTAGGCTGATATCCCGTCAAAGCCAGCACAAAGTCATTGGAAATAGTCTTAATGCCATCCGGAGTATCCAACACAGCTGTCTTTGGCGTAAACTCTATTACTTCCGTATTGAAATAACCCCTGATCTCACCTTTCTTTACGCGGTTTTGGAAATCAGGCTTCACCCAGTACTTCACGGACTCTTTGATATTATCGGCACGGACGGCTACGGTAACATGGGCATGCGATCGGTACGTTTCGAGCGCGGCGTCAACTGCTGAATTTCCACCGCCAATAATCAGCAAATCCTGCCATGCGTAGGCATGGGCCTCATCGTAATAGTGTTTAACCTTGTCCAGCTCCTCGCCGGGAATACCCATTAACTTGGGAATATCGTAAAAGCCGGTTGATACTACTACTTTTGAAGCCTTATAGTTCCCTTTATCAGTGTTTACGGTAAAATTACCGTCTCCTCCGGTGATATTCTGAACCTCCTCATACAGGTGAATATCAAGCTCGTAGCTTTCTGCTGCCCGGCGATAGTACTCCAAGGCCTCACGACGTGTCGGCTTGGGATTATGAGATATAAAGGGCACCTCTCCAATCTCCAGACGTACAGAAGTTGAAAAAAAGGACATATCCTTTGGATAGTTGTATATGCTATTGGTAAGACAGCCTCGTTCAATAATTTTGGCCGATATATCTCTTCTTTTTAACTCAATAGCAGTTGCTAGCCCTATAGGACCTGCTCCGACAATAATAACCATAAACCGTAAACTTATCTTGCAAATGGTTGACAAAAATAAGGAATAAAGTGCAAAACTGTTTATACAAATCATCTATGAGCCTGTTCGTTAACGGTGATACCATTTTACCGAAACAACTAATAGTCTGAGATGATGAACTTCATTCCTATTTCCAGTATCTTCCAGATGTTATTCAATTAAAAAATAATAGGAAATAAGTGTTATGAGTATGACCGGAAGATTCGAACATAGTCCCCGTATTGACACCCAATCTGACAAAAAAACCGTTTCTGCTTCCCGCGTCCGCATGAATGAGCTGGTCATGCCCAACGATACGAACCCATTAGGCAACCTTATGGGCGGCCGCCTCATGCAGTGGATGGATATCTGTTCAGCTATTTCAGCCCAACGTCACTGCAATCGTAATGTAGTAACCGTCGCCGCTGACAGTATTGAATTCAAACAGGCCATTGAGCTGGGCGAGGTAGTAGTTGTTGAGGGTGAAGTAACGCGTGCATTTAACTCCTCGATGGAAATTGCTATGGAAGTATGGGCCGAAAATCTACGAACCGGCGAGCGTCGACTTTGTAATACTTCCTTTTATACCTTCGTAGCCGTAGATGCGGATGGCAGTCCGGTGCCAGTGCCTGAAATTATTCCTGAAACGGATTTTGAAAAGGAACGGTTCAAGCAGGCTGAGCAGCGCCGGGAAATGCGCCTGGAGGTATCCAAGCAAAACAAGAATGCTCATAAAAAAGATAAATCTAAATAAATAGCACTCGGCTCCTGCCACTTATTTTTACTTTAGGCCATATCCCTTCGCCTTACTCTTTCAAATTAATAATGCCGCCCCCCGATCATGAAACCAATTCTCGGGGCTGAAGTTTAAAAAAACATCGGGCGTGCCGGCAGCGGTCTTAATTTTATTATATTCAAGCAGTGTCCTGTCAATAAAGGATTTTGGTTCGTCGAGATGCCCCGCTGCCGCAACCCGTATAAAAACCAACTGTCGGCGGACCAAATCCGGTCTGTAATGATGTTTACGGTAAAAAGTGTTACCAAGGCCTCTTTGAACATTATTTAACAAAATAAGCATTTGAGGAATAATCCAGTAAAATGGGATTTAATATAAAAATTGGTTGATTTACAGATCAATCTTACCTTTTGGTTTATAATTCATAAGTAAGATCTGTATATTCTGCGCGTTATTACCTGTGCGCTACTGAGCAAATGAAGTTTAAATAGTAGGTCAATAGATTGTAGATAATGAAAATCAACAGTAAAAGCTATTCCCCTAAATATGCTGTATTTCTAATTGTAACGGCCCTCTTCCTTGCGGGGAGTTTGCAAACGGTGGTTGCCCAATCCCAGAACTCAGGTATTGCCCCGTTACGCAGCGATGTTGGCATCAACGGACTAACGGTCAATTACCATGGGCTGCAGAATTTTACTAATCACTCGAATGATACCTTGCATTTTGACGGCAGTTCTGAACTGGAGTTCGTTTTCCGTGATGTACGGATGGTATCTCAGCGTATTGGTGTAGGATTCCAACTAATGACCAGCTTCTTTACAAACGGTCCAAACGAAGGCAAAAGCTTTGGCATAGGCAGTTGGGGAATCGGACCGGTGGTCAGAGCTTATCCTTTTAAGACCGACCGTTTCCAACCCTATGTTCAGGCAAATTCACTTTTTGGAGTGGGCATGGGATTGGGAAAACTGGCAAACACAACCAATCGGGGCCATGGATTTCGCATGCGTCTTGGGCTGCGTGGCGGCGTTGCTTATCGCCTTATCGATAATTTTGGAATTTTTGTAGAAGGGGGCTACGATTGGGAAAGTGGTGCCCTCTTTAAAGCCGATGCGCGTACTTTGCAGCTTAATATCGGCTTAGATTTATATCTGTTTAACTGATAAAGGGCCTTAAAAAAACTTAACGATGAATCATCTGAGATTCTGTAAAATTGCAACTATTCTTTAATCCGAGCATGAGATAGCCCGTATCGTTTCATCAATTAGTTTTAGCGATTTCAAACTTCCCATTTTTTCTCCTTTTTTAAAGTCACCTTCAGCTTGTGCCATCGCATTGGTGAGATGTGCAAAGCAAATTATATATTCACCATTGGCTTTTCCGAATGCATAAAAGAGCAGCTGCTTCCATCTCACGCATAAGGCATGCATTTCTTTGGCTCTTGCTATGGCTGATTTTGTTTCCCGGTAGGGGAATGACCTATCTAACCCATATTTCATCACTCACTTTTTGGAAGGAATGATTTGTTATAAAATAGGAATATGAACGGCTCTCAGTCAGTTACTGCTCAGGTCTTCGTGCGGCCGCTTTAACTCATCCGGCATCTGCTGCTCCTGTTCTTCGCGAATGCGCTTAAGATATACCTGACGCTTAGCGCGTCCTCTCCGAATACCAAAAAAGGCTCCCAAAAAGGCTGAAAATATGATTGCGCCTACAAAACTCAGCTCCAGGTCAACGAGCCCCACATCTCGGGTATAGACCCAGAATATTGTTGGTACAATTGTAAAAAGAGCCATTAGGTAACAAACCCAAACTTCTTTCGGTGCTTTAACAGAAAAACGTCGGCTTATTGCAAAATTGATATTCAGATAGACTAACCCAAAGCCTAACAGAAATAGATAGCCTGTGCTTCCGGGTTCTTCTACATATTGTATGAAATTGTGTGATACCACAATAATAACCAACCCAAAAACAATGCTTCCAGAGATAAATGCAAAGATGCGCTGCCAGCTATTCATGATTTGTTATAAAATTTAAAAGTAGACTGGGAAAATATCAACTAATTGAAGCGAAGCCAACAATAATTTATTTATTTTTCAGCCAATGCTCAGGATCCAGGTTGTCATTATCTTTGCGGATCAAGAAAAATACCGACTCTCCTTTTGTGGAATCCTGATCTCCGGCAAGACCTATTTGATCGCCCTGATCCAAAACCATTCCTTTACGGACGGTAACTCGGCTTAGGTTGCCATAGGCTGTAATAAAGCGTCCATGCTTTACCAGTACTACTTCCCCATAGCCCGGAAAAGGATGAATTGAAATAACATAGCCGCGGAAAACAGCATGTACCGGAGCCCGGGGTTGTGTGATAATTTCAATACCTAAATTATTTGTATAAGTACCGTAAACAGGATGACGTTGCCGGCCAAAATGCTCCGAAATAGTACTGCTTTCCACCGGCCAGGGTAAACTTCCTTTTTGATTAGCAAATTTTAGCTCAATGTTATGGAGTTCATCTTCACTTAAAAACTCTTCCGGCTCTTCGGGAGGAGGGGCAACCTTTGCGATCTCTTCTGCACGTTCTTCTTCCTCCTCAATATCCTTAGCTTCAGCCAGCTTTTTTTCCCGTGCTTCTCGCTGCCGGCGTAACTTTTCTTTATGTGCCTTTCGCACTTCTTCTTCCTGGGCAATAAGATCCGTCAGCGTACTATTAAGCTCCTGCTTTTGTTGCTTTACCCTGTCAATACGCTCCTGGATTTTCTGTTTATCCTTTCTTAACAAAGCCACATTGCTTTCTTGCTTCTTTTTTTTCTCATTCAACACTTCTTTCTCTTCGCGAATCTCTGCCAGCAGACTCTTATTCTCTTCTTGTACTTCTTTTAGATCTTTACGATTTGCACGCAGTTTTTTCTCAGTTTCTTTAATAGCTCTGACCTGTTCCTCGCGATAGTTATTAAACTTCTTCAGATAGTAAGCACGGATAAGCATCTGATTAATAGTCGGCGAAGCAAGAAGAAGGCCCAGCTCTGAGGTTTTGCCATGCTTATAAATATATTTTAGAATTTTTTTATGGTTCTTAATTAGCCGGCTTAGTTCCTGTTCATGCTCTTCAATCGAATTATTTATTATACCTATTTCTCCCTCAATCTGGCTTTGTTTTTTTTTCAGCTTAGAGATCTTTTCATCGCGAAGCGCAATTAGCCGCTTTTGATTTTGGTATTTCTTATAAAGTGAGGAGTATTTTTGGCTGGTTTTTTTAAGACGCTGTTCATAGGTCCCAATCTGATTATTCAGTTCCTCAATTTCCGAACGCGTGCTTTCTTGTTTCTGGATGATTTGTTTTCGCTGCTTTTCATAGCTCTGTGCTAAAACAGCAGATGGAAGGCTTAACCCAAAACCTATAATAACAAAAAAATAAATAAAGGCCTTTTTCATCGATGGTATATACGAATGTCGTCGGGTAAGTTAATACTTAGTGATTCCAGTGCTGGATTAAGCTCTAATGTACTCAGCTGCAACGCTATCTTCGATTTCCCCTCCGCCCCAAAAATAGTAATTTTGCGTGGGAGCTTGTATCCATCCAACTTGGAATAGGCATCAAAAATAATTTTTGAATAGGGTAAATCAGTATTGGCCGGCTGGACCACCTGCGCTACAACGTTCTTCTTTTTATTGATCCATACTTTGGCTCCATTAGCCATTTTAAGCTGATAATAATGCTCATTTTCAGTGACTTGTTCAATATTTTCTTCTATTGGTCGGTAATTTACAATACCCAGAATATTGAGTGATGCTAATCTGTTGATAGAGCTAAGGTTACCGCCACCAATAGGGATTTTGCGCACATATTTGTCCACCTTGTTATACACCAGCAGCGTATCTCCATCAGTCAGCAGCTTGCCTCCTTCAATACCGAGGTTATTCCGAATTTCAACTAAGCTTTTATTCCGATTACTGGAAAAATGGAGTGTCACCCGTTCAGTATTTTCCGGCTCACTGACAATAGCACGCCCCTTGCCTTTTAATGTTTGGATATCATCTGAATAGTCAGGCAACTTTTCGGTAATCTGTTCTCCACTCACCTGCGAGGATTGAAACCCTTCATCAGCAAGTTCTTGCGTACTGCTGCAGGAGATAACGAGCATACTCACGGCATAAAAGGCCAGTAATTTAGCAATAAATGATCTGAAATATATCATTGCAATAAGTTAGCAGTAGAAAACTTCTCGGTCGTTTATTTTTTAAATACAATTAAATTAGATACCTATTTGCCCATTCTGTAAGCTTACTAACGATAAATACAAACCTATAGTACACGGCGCCCAAATCCCGAGATCAAACAATGGCCCGGCGCCAGCCATTAAGACGTTCAAAAGCATGCTTCATATGCGAGCCATACCAGCTAAACCATTGCCCTTCTACCAGCATCACTTTAGCATTCGGACACGCCTTTTCTACCGGCGGTGTATGTCTTTCCTTAAAGGGATAAGGCTCGCTGCTCAGCAAAATGAGTTCAGGTTCCTTCTTTTTTAGCTCATCCAGGTCAAACGATGGGTACCGCTGCTCATCTTTAAATACATTGTTCAGGCCATAATGTTTCATCACATCATGAATATAGGTGTCTCTGCCGACTGACATCCACGGTTCTTTCCAGATCATATAAGCCGTCCGCAACGACGGCTGATCGGGGCGTTCATCCAGCCGTATTTTTGTAGTGGTGATCAGCCGCTCAGCCTTATCCGATACTCCAAGCTTATTTCCCAGCTTCCTGATCGTCAGAAAAGCATCTTCAACAGTTGCAATATCAGTAACCAAAACTTCACAGATATCCATCATCTGTTTCACATCATCGGGCCGATTTTCCTCTTTATTCGCAATGATCAGATCAGGCTGAAGGTCCTCTATTGTATCCAGTCGCGGATTTTTAGTACCGCCAATTATGGAAATCTCACCTACTACATCTTTTGGATTGATACAGAAACGCGTACGACCGACCAGCTCTGCCTTCAGTCCCAAATCAATGATTAATTCTGTGAGGCTTGGAACCAAACTGATAATTTTTTGATATTCAGGCATAACAAATAAGTTTAAGAGGCATCAAAATACCCTTCATAAATACCCAAGAGCTTCACCGAGGGTGCAATTAGCCAGCATCCTGAAATTTCCATTATATGAGTATAGTTTTAAACTTAGGGTTTTAAAGGTGCTACCAGAACAAACACATTCATATCCTTCTTCTTTTAACTTCTGCTCAGCTGTATCTGCCAACAATCCCCTCCACGCGTCGCCCATAACTTCCGCCAAATAAGTTTGTATGCACCAGCAGAGGGTACAGATTGTATATATCCTTCCGGCTGGAAAAGCCCGGATCCAGCGGCCATTCATTCGTGTAGCTCTGATAAAATTCCGAAGAAAAGCCACCGAATAAGTGCGTAAATGCAAGCTCAATCTCCCGGTGCCCGTAATAGACGGCCGGATCATAAAGAACAGCCCTGCCGGCCTCATCATAGAAATAGTTTCCGCCCCACAAATCGCCATGTAACAACGAAGGAGGTGCTTTGGGAAATATACTCTTCAGCTGTTTAAAAAGTGCATTGAAGTGGTTTGCAGTTTGAGTCCCCAGCTTTCCCGCATCAACGGCCATTTTCAACTGGGGCTGCATTCTTTCTTCAATAAAAAAGTCCGTCCACTGATCGTGCTTGGTATTGGACTGGGGAAGCTTTCCAATATAGTTATCATAGTCCAGCCCAAACCGGTCTGTGCTATGCCGATGAAGCTGTGCCAGGTCGCGGCCAAAATCCGTTGCGGAGTGGGGCTGCAAGTGCCCCTCACTCATATACTCCTGAACAAGATAGCCCGTTCCCTCAGCCGTTGCGCCCGTCGCATAAACTTCCGGGATGCAGAGGTCGGTCTGAGCACGGGACAACGTCTCCAATCCTTTTTGCTCTTTATTAAACATTTCTGGATCAGCCGTACGATTCCACTTTAGGAAGCAACTGTTCCCACTGGATAGCTCAATGCGTGCCGCTTGGTTTATGCTGCCACCTGAAACGCTTTTCTCTGATATTACCTCAGCATCAACTTTGCTGCTAAGCTCTTTTTTAAGGGCTGCCGGAATCATTGCGAAATGTGCTTTTCGAGATCATCAAGCAGTTGTTCAGAGCTTCTTTTAATAATACCAAAAACACGTTCAAAACCGTCATTACCACCATAATAAGGGTCCGGAACCTCCTCATTCCCCTTCTCTGGGTCAAAATCGCGCATCAGCTTTACTTTATGTTCGTGCTTGTCCTGCCCCATCCGATTAATATTTGCCAGGTTTTCATTATCCATTGGAATAATCAGATCGAAATAATCAAGGTCGTAGGACTTGAAGCGACGCGCTTTGGAATGCAGCTCAATTCCATGCTTGTTTGCCGTACTCTGGCTGTGACTGTTGGCTGATTCACCCTCGTGATATGCTGAGGTCCCCGAGGAATCGATTTCAAAATAATCCGACAGCCCGCGTTCATCCACCAGATGCTGGAATACCCCCTGGGCCGTTGGACTCCGGCAAATATTGCCCAGGCATACAAAACATATTTTAAAGTGATTATCTTTGGTGATAGGTTGTTCAACCGTCAACTCCATGGTATAAGTATAAAATTTTGGGGTTTAGCGCTCTAATATCAACTACTGGTTAAGTTCTAAAGTTAAGAAAAGAAGAGCAAAATTTATGTCGTAATCTATCTGTCTCTTTAAACTCTTTTTCTCCTTCTTATTTTCCATGGCAGAGCGGTCCTGGCACATATTTTGTATTTCTTATAATGAATTATTAAAGTGCTTTCCGCTGCCGGCGCAAGTTTAGATCTCGCTTTAGTATCCAGATAGCAACAAGGATTTAGATACCGGCTCTTGGGGGAATAAATAAGCTGGTTTATGAATGCACCGGTCTTCATATTTGCCAAATTGTAACAGGATGTTTTACACAGCCTGCTAACAGATTACAATTATATTGAAAATGTGATTTGGTGGCCAAATACTTGTATATTTGAGGCTCATTTTTATTCCGAATGTCATAATATCGATTAGCTGCGGTAAAATTATATAGAAAGTGGTATATTTATCGTTTTTAAAAGGCTGATTTTTTGCAGAACCCCGTTTTATGAGTAAACAGTTTGATGAAGTAAAGAAGTTAAACTTCCCCAAGGTTGAAGTAGAAACCCTTAAATGGTGGAAAGAGCAGGACATATTTGAAAAAAGTCTTTCCTCGCGTGAAGGAGGCATTCCTTTTACCTTTTATGAAGGACCGCCTACAGCCAACGGCAAGCCCGGCATCCACCACGTGATGGCCCGTACCGTCAAGGATTTGTTCTGCCGGTATAAAACGCTGAAAGGCTATCATGTAGAGCGAAAGGGCGGCTGGGATACCCACGGACTGGCCGTTGAAATTGAGGTAGAAAAGGAGCTTGATCTGGAAGGGCGCTCCGAGGTTGAGGAATACGGCATATCTGAGTATAACGACAAATGCCGCAAAAGCGTCCTTAAGTACAAGGATCTGTGGGATGAGCTGACCAACCGTATGGCCTACTGGGTAGATCTGGATGATCCCTATATTACCTTCGACAACGACTATATCGAATCGGTATGGTGGGCTTTTAAAACGCTATTTGATAAAGGACTGGTTTATAAAGGCTATAAAATCCAGTGGTATTCCCCCGGCAGCGGAACGGTTCTTTCCTCCCACGAAGTAAGCCTGGGCTATGAAGAAACACAGGATCCATCTATTTATGTTAAATTCAAAATGGATGATGTTGAAGATACCTACTTTTTAGCCTGGACCACCACTCCCTGGACCATCATATCCAATATGGCGCTGGCCGTGAATACCAACCTGGACTATGTAAAGATTGAGCTTTCAGAAGGCAACCGGACCGAGTACTATATTATGGCCGAAGATTGCCTGGAAGAGGTTATTGATCATGATTATGAAATTGTTGGCCATTATTCAGGCAGCGATTTAATCGGACGGACCTATCAGCCGGTCTTCAATTATGCCAAGGAAGAAGTCGATCCTTCGGATGCCTGGCGGGTTATTGGAGCCGATTATGTAACAACGGATGAAGGAACCGGTGTTGTTCATACTGCTCCTGCTTTTGGCGCCGATGACTATGACATCTGCAAAGAAGCCGGGATTCCCCTATTTAATCCCATTGATGCCGATGGATGCTTTACGGAATTAGTGCCCGATTTTGAAGGAGAATGGTTTAAGGATGCAGACAAAGGCATTTCGCGGGCTATCAAAGACAAGCATCTGATGTATAAGCACGAAACCTATCTCCACAACTATCCCTTTGACTGGCGCAAAGGCACGCCGCTCATGTCTTATCCGGTGGAATCATGGTTTATTAAAACCACCGATGTAAAGGATAAGATGGTCAGTTTTAATAAGGATATTAATTGGAAGCCCAAAAGTACGGGGTCAGGACGCTTTGGAGAATGGCTGGAGAACAATGTAGACTGGGCTATTTCGCGTCAGCGCTATTGGGGATCTCCTATTCCTATATGGGTGAGCGACCAAAACCCTGATCATGTAGAAGTGGTAGGCAGTATTGATGAGCTCAAAAGGAAAGCCGGCCTTTCTGATGATGCGGAGCTGGACTTGCACCGTCCACATATCGATGATATTACGTGGGAAGGACCGGACGGCGGCACGATGCGCCGTATTCCCGACCTGCTGGATGTCTGGTTCGACTCCGGATCTATGCCTTTTGCACAGTGGCATTATCCTTTTGAGAACAAAGAGAAGTTTAATGATAATTTTCCGGCCGATTTTATTGCCGAAGGCGTTGATCAGACCCGTGGGTGGTTCTATACGCTGCATGCCCTTGGAACGATGCTGTTCGACCAGCCGGCCTATAATAACGTGGTCGCAAACGGGCTGGTACTCGATGAGGACGGCAATAAGATGAGCAAATAGAAGGGAAATGCCGTAGAGCCTTTTAAAGTCATCCAGAACTATGGCGCTGATACAGTCCGCTGGTATATGATGAGCAACTCTTCTCCATGGGAAAATTTAAAGTTCAGTAAAGAGGGCCTCCAAGACACGCAGCGCAAGTTCTTTAATACCGTCATCAATACCTACTCCTTCTTTGCAATGTATGCCAATATTGATGACTTCGTATATACCGGAACGCCTATAAACGTCAGCGACCGCCAGGAGATGGATCGCTGGATTATCTCTCGGATCAATACCACGGTCAAATTGGTAGATGAATATCTCGATAATTATGAACCAACCAAGGCGGCGCGTAATATTGAGGACTTTGTTGATGAACTCAGCAACTGGTATGTACGCCGAAACCGCCGTCGCTTCTGGAAAGAGGGCAAGAGTCTGGACAAGACGTCCGCTTACCAAACACTTTATGAATGTCTGGTAGATTTGGCTAAATTGATGAGTCCCATCGCTCCCTTCTTGGGAGAATGGTTATATCAGCGGCTAAATGGGGTCACTGAATTAGACGAAGAATCGGTACACATTTCGTTCTACCCTACTGTTGAAGAAACTGCTATTAATAAACAGCTGGAATACCGCATGGATCTTGCCCAGCAGATATCATCAATGGTACTGGGCTTGCGAAATAAAATCGAAATCAATGTGCGCCAGCCATTAGGCCGTATTATATTACCTATTGAATCAGAAGAAAAGCGCAGTGCAATAAATGCCGTTAAGGATATTATTCTGGATGAAGTAAACGTCAAAGAAATTCAATTCGTCGATGATGATTCCGGTATTGTGCATAAAAAGGCCAAACCAAACTATCCTAAACTTGGCAGCAAGCTGGGTCCTAAAATGAAACCAGTGGCTGCTAAAATTAGGAAATTAAGTACTGAAGAAATTACGGAATATGAAGAAAAAGGATCGATTGAAATAGACTTAGGCAATCAGGACACTATTCAGCTGGAAGATGATGCGCTTGAGATCATTCGTTCTGGCCTTGAAGGCTGGTCTGTTGAAACAGAAGATGGCCTGAGCGTAGCACTGGATACTGAGCTCGGCACTGAGCTCGTCCAGGAAGGGCTAGCTCGTGAATTTATTAATCGCATCCAGAATATGCGCAAAGAAGCTGACTTCGATATTGTAGATCGAATCACCATCGGCTTTGACGGTTCCGAACTGCTGGAAGAAGCCGTAAAATCGATGGAAGAATATATTAAAAGTGAAACATTGGCTGAAACAATCCGGCCAACAGAGCTAGACGTTTCGGACTTTGTGAAAACCTGGGAAATTGGAGAGGAGGATTCAGTTCTCTCCATTAGAAGAAATCCTAACTAAGTTAAAGACTGGTTATTATGGCTACTGAACAAAAAGAACAAAACCAAGACAGTGAACGTATCTCTCCCTATTCTGATAAAGAGCTCGAACATTTCAGGGAGATTATTATGAATAAGCGCGAGGACGCCCAAAACGAACTGGAATCACTCCAGGCTTCCCTTCGCAATAGTATGGAAAATGCGGACGATGAGTCGGCCTACTCGTTTCATATGGCTGATGCCGGCACTCAGGCGCAAGAGCGCGAAAAAACCTATGTGCTGCTAAACCGCACAAAAAAGTTTTTGCGTTATTTAGATGGGGCACTGGAACGTATTGAAAACAAGTCCTATGGTTTATGCAAAGTTACAGGCAAAAAAATATCCAAAGGACGCCTGGAAGCTGTACCCCACACTCAGCTGAGTATTGAAGCCAAAATGAAGCGTCGCTAAGCCTACTTCAACTTTTAACATTTGATTAGCAGAAAAAAAGTTACGGCTCTTACAGCTCCTATTGTAGTTGTCATTATCTTGGATCAGCTGACCAAGCACTGGGTCCGATTAACACCTGAACTACATAATGTTGATATCATACCGGGCTGGCTGGCCATCCATTTTACCGTGAATCCCGGAATGGCCCTTGGTATGCGCTGGATGTCTACTCAAACGATTAGCATTGTTGCCATTATCGCGACGCTGGGAATCACAGGTTATGTATTATACAATATAAGGAAGCTCAGTACGGGCTATCTATTTTGTATGGGCCTCATACTCGGCGGGGCCATGGGCAATGTTATTGACCGGCTGACTATGGCTATAATCGGTCAGTACGGTGGAATTTTGGAAGGCCACGTTATTGATTTTATACACTTTAATCTTCAGATCTCTGGATTCCCGGTTTTCCCCTATATCTTTAATTTTGCGGATGTTGCAATAAGTGTAGCCATCATTATAATGCTGCTTTTCCACAAAAAAATAATGCCTTCCGAAAATAACCAGGTTACTCAATCTGCGCCACCAATTAATGCGTCAGAAAGTACGCCCCAGGAAATTAAAAAGACTCATGATGCAGAGTGATCCCTCTGAGTTATTCAGATCAGTTTTTAAAATTGTCCTCTAAACCCGTCAAGGTTTATTTATTAGAAAGAGGCAAACGCCCTTAAGGGGGATCACTGATTGAATCCAGGATGAGGCACCACTAGACCAGTAATTGCCTCTAAAACTCACACTCCTTAAAATTTCCATATACAAACTTGTTGGTAGTAGAGATAGTAATGTTCACTTGTTTTCCTCCTCTATCATTTCAATCAGCCTATCATACGGGCTACTATATTTTTGTCCAAGACGTGGTTTATAAGCCTCTTCATCAAACTTAGTTCGATATTCTTTGATGAACTCGCTCTTGGTTTTATCTTCCTCTTTTATCATTTCTTCATAAAACGGATTATAATATGGATTTATCTCCGGCGTCTTGGCCCGGGTTTCTGCCCTCCACTGATTGAGTTTATATAACATTTCAGCTGTCCTCTCCGGAAATTCCGCCGATAAATCGTTTTGCTCTCCAATATCTTCTTCTAAATTATACAGCTCTACATGCTGGTCATTATAAAAATGGATCAGTTTCCACTTACCATCCTGCATAGCTGACACCGGCGACTGGCCGCCCCCATGATAATGTGGATAATGCCAATATAAGGGTGGGTGATCAATGCTTTCTTCCCCCTCAAGCAGTGGTACCATACTCACGCCATCGGTTTCTTGTTCGTCCGTTGCCGGTACTCCGACCATATCTAAAAGGGTGGAATAAAAGTCGGTATTGATCACAGGAGAACGGCTAACCGCTCCTGGTTTGGTATGGCCGGGCCATTTTATAATGAGCGGCACTCGAATGCCGCCCTCATAAGCCCATCCCTTCCCAAAGTGGAGTGGTTCGTTACTGGTGGGCGCATTGGGATTGGGCAACGTCGATAATCCTCCATTATCGGAAGTAAATACAACAATCGTTTCTTCACTTATGCCCGTCTGCTCAAGCGTCTTCATAATTCGTCCAACATTTTCATCAACGCTATATATTAATCCTGCATATACTGGATTGCTCTGCACCAGCCTGGTACTAATGCCCGACATCCAGCGTGCGCGCCCTTTAGAAGAGCCCTCATCACTGAATTGTTTCAATGTATCTAAGCCCAAACTGCGTGCTTTTTCCTTAAACTTTTCAACATACTTGTCTTTGGACTGGAGGGGCGTATGAACCGCATAAAATGATAAGAAGGCAAAAAAAGGATTATCCTTTTTCGCTTCGTCCCTTATAAATTCAATTGTTTCACTGGTTATTCGATCAGTGAGAAACTCTCCTTTAGGCCCATCACTAAGCTTGGGATTTTGGAAAGGGCTGAAATACCCATCCATATCTCCTGAACTGGGACTGCCGGCGGCCCATCCACCAAAGTTATAATCAAAGCCCCTTTCTTTTGGCCAAGACGAAGGATTCAGCCCTAAATGCCATTTTCCGGCAAAAAAGGTCGTATAATCATGCTTCTGTAAGGTTTCTGCAATAGTTTCCAATGAGTCCGGAAGATTCATCGTAAATTCTTGCGGCAACAGCGCTTGGGTAGGCAGAGGACCACTTGTATTTTGTCTTCCCGGAATCCAATCGGTAATACCGGTATGCACCGGGTACTGCCCGGTCATAATGCTGGAACGGGACGGAGAACAAACCGTACTGCTGGCGTAAGCGTCAGTAAATTTCATTCCCTCTTCAGCCAGCTGATCAATATTGGGCGATTCATAGAAACTGCTTCCATACGTTCCCAAATCTTTCCAACCTAAATCATCCACTAGTATGAAGATAATATTAGGTTTCTTTTTTGAAGCCTTAGCAGATTGTGATCTTGCTCGTTGTGGTAATATCATTGCTATCAAAAACATCGTCAGAATAGCGAGGCATTTAGAGTCACCAGTAATAATTTTATACGTCATCTTATTATTTTCCACTTTATCTTTGACACCTTTAAAAACCCAAAAACTTATAATTAGTTGCCTTCAGGAGGAAGGGAGCAACTAAAATACACAGCAACAATACTTTAACTTCACAAGAAGTAAAGAAATTTAATTAAACTTTCTAAAAGGGCAAAATTCAGAGTTCATTCAGCCGTTTTAATCTTGAGCTATAGCTCCTTTTGAGAAAGTATCAGCGGTTTGGTTCCGATAAATCCAAATAACAGATACTTTTAAAAGCCTTCATAGATCATATCCATCACTGAACTCACGACATAGGATGTCAGGACAACCCAAGGGCGAGTTTCCTTTTATTCCAAGTCATGATACCCGAAAAATATCACATCCCCATTGGAGGTCTTGGCAAAAAGTAGCTGCTGTTCTAAATATAGTAAAGGACTTTCCTGTAACGGCTACAGCCGTTTCAAGGAGACTCTGCGGCCAGCCTTGCTGCCAAGGCATGGCTTCCGGTTAACAGACGTCGGAGTTTTGCAAAGCCTTCCGCTACTCGAAAAAGTTAGAATCCTGGATTTTGCTCCCAATCATTAAGTTCTATTGCAATATTAGGCAACGGAAATCTACGATGCTTCTCTTCTATATCCTTACCATCTTCTTGCATTATCTCAATAAGGCGATTCGTTCTCTTGAGGTCAAACCAGCGCTTGCCTTCTCCCGCAAACTCCCAGTGGCGCTCTCTCCATACCGCCTTCCTGAACTCTGCTTGCGATAGTCCCGATAAGTCAGGGAGCACACTGTCGGGCTTTTCAAATCGAGCACGCTGGCGTACCTGGTTAACAGCCTGGTACGCAGGTGGAGTAGGTCCTCCATTGGCCTCATTTGCGGCCTCTGCAAACATCAGCAGTACCTCAGAATAACGAAAGAGCGGAAAGTTTACGCTCGAACGCTTCGCTTCCGTTTGTCCTGGATCGTGGTACTTAAAAAAGTGTGGGTCAAACGTTACCGTGGTGTCCTCCTTCTCAAAATGCCATTCTTTGAAAAAGTTGACCTCCTTTCGATAATCTTCGGGATAGCTATCATAATAATCCTTTTCGGGGAAAATTGCCCCAAAGCTGGATCCCCCGCTGGCCACTGATATTCCGTTCGTTTTACGAGCATTCGGTGCGGTATAAGTCCAAAATCGCCCTTGCTTTCCCGCATTTTGATCGCCGGCATGGAACTGGATTGAAAATATATGTTCCTCTCCATTTTCATAATCCGGTAAAAAGACGTGGGCATAATCCTCATACAGCTGATATGTTCCGGAATCCATCACTTCCTTGGCCTTATCAGCAGCCTCTTGCCAGCGCTCCCGGGTTAAATATACTTTTGCCAGTAATGTCTTAGCAGCGCCGACCGTAGCTCGCCCTTTCTCCCCTGAATCCTCATACGAAATGGGCAGCGCTTGTTGGGCTTTCGTTAGGTCACGAGTAATTTGAGCGTATACACTATCTACCGAGGCCCGCGGCTTATCAATCTCATCAAAACTTTCAGTCTCTTCCGTAACAATGGGTACTTCCCCGAACATACGTACTAAATTGAAGTAAGCTAAAGCTCGTAAAAACTGCGCTTCGCCTATTATAGAGGCCCGCAATGAATCATCCATATCTATATCAGGCACATTATCAGTAACGGCATTTGCACGGTTAATAATCTGATAAGAGACCTTCCACCAACCTGATGTAATACTATTAAGCTGAGTATAAGAGTAATTATTGAGCGCTACCCGCTCATCATTGGCGCCAAAAGGACGGGCTTCATCAGAAGCATTAGCTAATATATATAATATGCCGTCATTATTGTACAACTCCTTCGTTCCCAGTCTCTCGTAGACGCCATAAATAGCAGCCACGGCATCCTCCTTGTTTTCATAGAAGTTTTTAGGAGAGAGGGACCCTTCCGGCTCAATATCCAGAAATTCGTCCATACAACCGGTAAGGAGAACAGGCAGCACAAGCAGTGCAATAAATGTCTTTTGGATGAAAATACGGTGCTTATTATCCATAGTTGCTTAAATAAATGATTAAAATCCGAGCTTCAATCCAATTAAAAATGTTCGTGCTTTGGGATAAGTGCCATAGTCGGCTCCTACATTTCCTAGGTTACCATAGGTGCTTACCTCAGGATCATAGCCGCTGTAATTGGTCAGCGTGATTAGGTTCTGCCCACTCACATATAACCTTAGGTTGCGGGCTCCAATAGACTCCACCCACTCAACAGGGAGGGTATAACCCAACGCCAAATTCTGCAGGCGAATATAGGAACCATCCTCAATAAGACGGCTGGAAATCGACCGCATTGCAATTTGTCCCGCGCTGGTCCTTTGTCGCGCTGCGCGGGGAATATTTGTATCCCTATTCTCAGGGGTCCAGCGATTGAGTACATCTGTTGTCTGATTTGTATAGCCCCGGAGGCTTTCCAGCCGCAAGGTATTCATATTTAACAAGTCATTACCATAAGAGCCCTGGATAAAAATGCTGAGATCAAAGCCTTTATAATAAAATTTGTTCGTAAAACCGAAGGTAAAATCAGGATATGCATTACCCATAACCACACGATCATTACCATCAATTTTCCCATCCGGCTTACCTTTAGGGCCGCTTAAATCCGCTAAATAGGGATCACCCGGTTGAGTACCATCAGCAGCAACTGCCGAATTTTCAATCTCCTGCTGGTCGCGATAAACGCCTTCATACTTATATCCGTAGAAAGCTCCCAGGGAACCACCTTCCTGGAGAATTCGGAAATTCTGGTCACCGGCAAAAGAAATGGGGGTTCCCACCAACAGCGGCTCGCCATCAGAAAGCTTAAGCACATTATTACGGTTTACCGAAAAGTTTAATGAACTGGTCCAAGAGAAGTTCTCTGTCGACAGATTGCGTGTATCCAGTGCTAGTTCAAGGCCTTTATTTTCAGTACTGCCTACATTATCCAGATATTGTGAATAACCAGTATATCGAGGTACCCGGCGGAGCAGGAGCAGATCTGTAGTTTTTTTATAATAAGCATCAGCAGTCAGTACAATCCGGCCATTAAACACTCCGACATCAAGCCCTGCATTATATTGTCTGGTCTTTTCCCACTGAAGGTTTTCATTGCCTAAACTGGAGGGATTAATACCAACGGCAATACGGTCGCCAAAGGTAACTTGTGAGTTCCCGAGCCTCGCCAGTGATGCAAAGTTATCTATTTCCTGATTTCCGGTTATACCATAACTTAACCTGAGTTTAAGCATGCTAAATACGTCTTGATTCTGCATAAAGGGCTCATTATCCACCCTCCATGCAAATGCACCAGATGGGAAAAATCCGTATCTATTTCCTGCTCCAAAACGCGAAGAGCCATCAATACGACCGGTCAGCGTGAATAAATAACGGTCATCAAAGCTGTAGTTAACGCGGCCTAAATAGGAGACTAAGGAATGAGCCCCGGAACCGCTTGATGGATTATTGGGAATCGATCCGGCATTGAGGTTATTATATTTAAAGGCATCTGTGATAAAGCCGGATGCGGCTCCTTTTAAACTTTCACCCGTTTGCCGTTCCAGCGTAAATCCGGCCATCACCTTCAGCTTATGACGGTCCAGAAATTCATTTTCGTATGTTAAGGTATTGCTATTCACCCACCGGAATTGTTGTCTGGAGTTCACGCTTCCGTAACTATCCTTCCTGATTCCTTCGAGGGTAGTTTTTGGCACATAGAAATTAGTTTTCCGATAGTTTAGATCTGCTCCGAGACTTATACGCGCCTCCAACCCATCAGTTAGCTTATAAGTGGCAAAAATATTGCCTACTCCCTTAAAACGGCCGCTGTTGTTCGTCTTTTCAAGTGCTTCCGCCACCGGATTAAAGCGTTCTATCGTATTTTCCGTTTGGAATACATAATTTCCATGCTGGTCAGTCACAGGAACAACAGGGGCAATTTGAAGCGCTCCATTAACGATACCGGAAAGCCCACGTCCTCCTGTTTTTACTAAATTATAGTGAGACTTGCTTAAAATAAGATTGTTCCCAATTGAAAAGCGATCACTTACCTGTTTATTAAAATTAATTCGAAAGCTTCCTCTTTTAAAGCCAGAACCAATAATGATTCCTTTTTCATTCAGGAAATTAGCGGAAAGTGAATAATGAGTGTCATCATCTCCACCAGAAACAGACAGCTGATAATCTTGTTTTGGGGCAGACCTAAAAATTTCATCCTGCCAATCGGTTTCAGCATATTGATCCGCCGGCTGGGAAAATACAGGATCCAATTCATCATTAGTAGCAGCCTCATTGGCTAAGCTTACATATTCTTCAGTATTAAGCAGATCCAATTTATTTCGGATGTTTTGAACGCCGTACTTCATCTCAAAATCCACATGGACATCGCCGGAAGTGCCTTGTTTTGTTGTTATTAACACAACCCCGTTTGCTCCGCGTGCCCCGTAAATAGCCGTAGCTGAGGCGTCCTTCAGTACTTCGATAGAAGCTATATCCTGCGGATTGACCAGCGCTAAAGGATTTTGTGAAGGCGACGAACCGCCCCCAATGGGCATACCGTCAATAACGTAAAGCGGATTATTGCCCGCCCGAATAGAGTTCACTCCCCTAATATTTACCGTAGCCCCCCCACCGGGCGCGCCGGAGTTTCGGATTACACGAACGCCGGCTATCTGCCCCTGCAATGCTTCCTGAACTGAAGTAATGGATTGGTTTTCTATGTCGGAGGAAGATACTGAAGAAATTGAACCGGTAAGGTCTTGTCGACGCTGACTGCCGTAGCCGATGACAACAATATCATTCATTTCCACTACTTCCTCCTGCAAGAGAATATCAATGCTTGTGCGGCCTTTAACAGGGACTACCTTCTTCTGATAGCCCACAAAAGTAAAGACTAAGGTCTGATCTTCTTCTGTAAGCGTTAGAGAATAGACTCCCTCCTCATCAGTTGTAGTCCCCGTTTGTGTTCCCTTTACTACCACAGAAACTCCGGACAGGGGCGTGTTGTCTTTTGCTGATAACACCGTACCCGATACAGTTAGACTATCTTCATTGGACGTTTGCTCAAAAGATTGCTGGACATTATTCAAAACGCGGGGGGAAAAGAAAGCATAGGCAAAAGTTCCCGGGGCAATAGTAAATAACAGTAAGAACAGAGCCGCCGTTTTAAGTTTCCAGGATATTCTGCGGTTTACAGAGGTCCAAAGCATTTTTAATAAAATCTTGTTTACATGAACTTACTTGTTATTGTATAGCCTGTTTACGGTTAGATGTTTCATATTAGATTATAAAATAACTCATATATGTTATTGAGATTACATCCCACCACCCATCTAATATTATTTCTGTTAAACAAATAAATTATAATTATTTTAGGCTAATGCTGTTAAAAAGCTATTGTCCCAACATTATTAACTTGAGAAAATAAGCTATAAACTATTAAAAAGGTTTAATCCGCAAATGTTTAAGACGATGCCAGCTTATTTCTATCTATTTATGCGCAATATGATTGCTGACAAAAATTTGGCTTGCGGTAAATTGGAAGACCAATAGTTCTTCGTCAAGTTTAGAATGGAGTTCTTCGATATTTTTCACTGCTTACTTTAATATGGCAGTACAAGTATAAATTTTCAGATATACTTCTGCCGCTTTATTTTTCTTTCTGAACGTTTGGAGGCTCGGAGAATATTTAAATAAAGTTTAATCCGAAGAATAATATGGAAGGAATCCATATTGTGCAGTCGGGTTTAGAGGTTACCAGCGGGGCAGGGAAATATTACCTTTCAAAGCTTTCAAAAACGGAAAGTAGGTTTTTCCTGCTCCGAACTCTATTTTACCAGACTCCAGGTGCCGAATCGGGAGTCCCCATGGAAGTGATGCTACCACCTCCATAAGTATGCTATCATATAGCTTCTGAATACGCTCCCTTTCCCTCCAACTTAGCACTGCTCATAAAACAATTGGTCTGTCGGTATGGGTTGCTTAGATATACCGCGTCCTTCATTTATAGCACATTCAGAGCAAAACCACCGCTCAACTCAATAAACTTAAGCTCAGTTGCGTGATACCCTGTTTCCAATACTAACTTGACCATGGTCTTTTCAACCTTCGGTTGAGGCTCGTCGGTATCAACCACCAGTTGGTTATCCACATACAGCCGGCACCTGTCATCAGTAGAGGTATAAAAGGTATAATTCCTTTCGCTCGTAACTTTAATAGAGCCGGTATATTTTAATCCAAAAATCGGCAGCTGAACAATAAAATCCAATACTGCTAAAGAATCTGGTTGCCTTCTTTTTACGCTGCCATGCTCATCGAACTGGAAGCCCTCTACGAAATGATATGCCTTATCCGTATAAAACAACTGTAATCCTGGTACAGGCTTCTCCAATTCGGGCGCCGACTTAGGATTTTGCTTAATATTTGTTGTTTTATAGCTTCTTCCCGCCCCTCCCGTAGGTAATATGGGTTTCAACCAAACGGTTTGCGTTTCAGTTAAGCTGAATGGCTCGATATATTGTTGGCTTTCAGTGGTAGATTCAGAACTACAGTTGTGTATAGTAAACAGACATCGTATCCCGAAACTGAACAAAATGGACTTCAGCCATATTAATAAATGCGTTCCCTGAATGGAAGTATACCTCCGTCTCCTCTTCGACCGTAAAATAATCGTTGTCACTGACTGTAACGGAATGATATTCATCTTCTCGGCGCTTTGCTCCATAGACGCAGAAGCCATTGTATCATTATCTGATTAGCGTTCACAGCTATAGCCAAAGATCAAACAATCAATTGGCTCAAATCAATTTATTGCGGAAATTGTTTGCCGCACAACAGTTAATTGTGAATATGGCTAATAGCTACTAGAAGACTTTAAAATACTAACTTATGAATACCTCGTTAATAACCAGGAAGAGTTGAGGGGGGGGGGGCAAACGCAGGTATTTAAAACGCTTTATAATAAGAAAATGGGAAATAGCTGGCGCTACGAAAACTCTGAGAAAAGTAGTTCCTGATATTAACAACCTTGCCGGGAAAGCCTGCTCTCTGTAGTCGTGGTGAAAGAAAAGGCCAGCTCTCAATAAACTTGCAAGAGTCCTATACTATTCAAAAAGTTACCTTGCCAGAGGAAAAGCCTGCTCTTTGTAGCCAAGGCGGAGGAGAGTGGGCGATACTGGATTCGAACCAATGACTTCTTCCTTGTAAGGGAAGCACTCTAAACCGCTGAGTTAATCGCCCAAATTAAAACCAATAGAAAACGCCAATTAATGCTCCGGATATTTATACACAAGAGAACTAATCGCCCTTTTTAGAGGCCCAAATATAGCAATAATTGTTACTTTCTACAAAATTAATTCCAAGCTATTATTCTGGCTTTTTTGAAATGGCATTAGCAATCGGTGGAACGCTTCGTGGAGAGTTACCGTTCCATTAACTTAACACTGTTAACCTTGTTTATATCATTTATTCATCTATCTTAACATGATATAATAGGATTTTCATATTCATCATTATTAATATGGCAAATCAAACAGCAAACAATCACCCACACCAGGCCGTTTTAGTAGACGGGGTGCGTATTCCTTTTCTGCGAGCCGGAACTGGCTATAAACAACAGATGGCTTACGATTTAGGGCGAATGGCTATTGAAGGACTTATTGGTAGGTCGTCCATAGACCCGTCGGATATAGAGCGGGTCATCATGGGATGCGTTATCCAAGACGTAAATACCAGCAACGTAGCGCGCGAATCGGCGCTCGGAGCCGGCTTACCGCTGTCCATTCCTGCGCATACCGTTACCCAGGCCTGTATATCCTCCAACCAAGCTACAACTTCTGCAATTGATTTGATCCGGGCCGGACAGGTCCAAACTGTGCTGGCAGGCGGTACCGAACTCATGTCGGATATTCCGATCCGCTACCGACGCAAGTTCAGGCAAAAGTTATTGGACGCCCGGAAATATAAATCAATAAGCGACTGGCTGTCATTTTTCAAAGGACTCCGCCCCTCAGATCTACTGCCCGACATACCAGACATTGCAGAGTTTACTACGGGTGAAACAATGGGTGAAAGTTGTGATCGGATGGCGGCTCATTTTGGGATTAGCCGAGACGAGCAGGATGAATATGCCCTGCGATCGCATAAGCTGGCGGCCCAGGCAACACATGATGGCCTGCTGGATGAACAGATGCTGCCTACAACCGTGCCGCCCGACTTTGATTCCATATTATATGACAATGGCTTTCGCGAGGATACCTCCATGGGGAAGCTGGGAAAACTCGATCCTGCCTTTATAAAGCCACACGGTACCATTACAGCCGGAAACTCCTCCTTTTTGACGGACGGGGCATCGGCTTCACTCATTATAGAGGAACAGAAAGCTCTGGATTTGGGGTTCAAGCCCAAAGCTTATTTGCGTGAATATACTTACGTTGCCCAGGATCCTGAAGATGAACTGCTGCTCGGGCCTGCTTATGCCACACCTGTTGTGTTAGACAAGATGGGTCTTAACCTTTCAGATATTGATGTTTTTGAATTTCACGAAGCTTTTGCCGGACAGATACTAACGGTCCTTAAAGCATTGAATTCTGATACTTTTGCCAAGGAAAACCTCAATCGAAGTCATAAAGTGGGCGAAATACCAATGGACAAGTTTAATCGCTGGGGCGGCTCACTTTCACTGGGCCATCCATTGGTGCTACCGGAACCCGACTGGTCACCACGGCCGCAGAGCGGCTGCATCACGAAGATGGCCGATTTGCGTTGCTGGCGGCCTGCGCTGCCGGCGGCCAAGGTCATGCTATGATCCTGGAGCGCTACGAATGATCCACTTTCCATTTGCTTAATGTAATAATTTAACACATTACTATGGATTATCTGTCAACACAAAAAGCGGATAATATGCTAATTGCTACCCTGAACCAACCCGGTAATAAGGTAAACAAGCTGGATGAAAAGCTTGTTTCAGAATTTCGGGAACTAATGGATAGGGTAGAACAAGAGGACGTCAGAGGAATGGTGCTAGTCAGCGGAAAGGAGCATAATTTTATAGCCGGTGCGGATGTTGAAATGCTTCAGCATAAGAATGCGGATGAAATTACGGCGTTTAGCCGCAAGGGAAATGAACTGCTGCTTAGGCTGGAGCATTTAAATAAGCCGGTTGTAGCAGCTATACACGGATCCTGCCTGGGGGGCGGACTCGAGGTGGCCATGGCTTGCCACTATCGTGTACTTTCCAACCACGACCAAACGGTGCTGGGCCAGCCTGAGTCGCAGCTGGGCCTACTTCCGGGCGGAGGCGGAACGCAGCGACTGCCCCGGCTCATCGGCATACAAAATGCACTGCCTTACCTGCTCACCGGGAAGAACATATACCCTCATAAGGCACACAAGCTGGGCCTGGTCGATGAGCTGGTTCATCGTGATGCTATACTGACGGCCGCTAAAACTGCAGTTCATACAATCAACCAAAACCAGTTTGAGCGAGATGACAAGCGTTCTCTTTTACACCAGCTGCTGGAAGGATTAAGCCCACTGCGAAAGATCATCTACTCGCAGGCACGCAAAAAAACTCAATCTAATACCAGGGGAAACTATCCTGCGCCGCCAAAAATTATTGATACGGTAGAAACCGGCACCGAGGAGGGAATGCGGGAAGGTCTCCGGCTGGAGTCTGAAAATTTTGGCTTATTAGCCGGTACAGCAGAATCCCAGGCTATGGTAAACCTCTTTTTTGGAATGCAAAAAGCCAAAAAGAATCCAGCAAAGGTTCAAGCCGTTGATATTAATAAGATAGGCGTAATTGGAGCCGGACTGATGGGCGCAGGCATAGCGCAGGTCAGCGCAAGCAAGGGTGATTGCCGTGTACTGCTGAAGGATCAAAATGCAAAGCAGGCCCTGACAGGAGAAAAGCATATTTGGCAAAACCTGCAGCAGAAACATAAAAAGCACATTATAAGCAGATATGAGCGCGACCGAACGTCCAGCCTGGTGACTGCTACCGGAAAATATGACGGCTTTGAGAATACAGACCTGATCATAGAGGCAGTATTCGAAGATCTCGACCTAAAACGCTCGATCTTAGAAGAAGTAGAACCTATGCTTCCGGAAAACGCCATATGGGCTTCCAATACCTCTTCACTGCCCATCAAGCACATTGCAAAAGCTGCAGAACGGCCGGAACAAGTAGTGGGTATGCATTATTTTTCGCCGGTTCCCAAGATGCCGCTGATGGAACTCATCAAAACCGAGCAAACGGCCGACTGGGTAACGGCCTCCGCCCGCCAAGCCGGTCTTAACCAGGGTAAGCACGTGATTGTTGTTAATGACGGACCCGGGTTTTATACCACCCGCATTTTAGCTCCCTATATGAATGAGGCACTTATGCTGCTGGAAGAGGGTATCACTATCAAGTCGCTGGATAAGTATATGAAGGATTTTGGCTTCCCGGTGGGGCCGGCCGCCCTTTTTGATGAAGTAGGGATAGATGTGTCGGCCCATATTACGGAGGTGTTAAACGAACTCTTCACTGAACGAGGTTTTGAGCCCAGTGACAAGCCTACCACCCTTTTTGAGGACGGCTACAAGGGCAAGAAAAATAAAAAGGGATTCTACAAGTATAAGGATGAAAAAGGGGACCTTAGGAAACAGGAGCCTGATACCTCCATTTATCAATATTTTGGCGGAACTAATCGCTCAGCAATTAATAAGCAGGAGGTACAGCGGCGCATGATGCTTATGATGGTTAATGAGGCCGCGTGGTGCCTGCAGGATGGTATCCTGCAAAATCCGACGGACGGCGATCTGGGAGCGGTATTAGGCTTGGGTTTTCCGCCCTTTTTGGGAGGACCCTTTCGCTATATTGACCGCGAAGGCGCCGGAGCCATCGTAAATCGGCTTGAGAACCTTTATAATAAAGAAGGTCCCCGCTTTAAACCGGCGGATATCCTCAGGCATCATGCATCAAGTGAGGAGACCTTTCATAGTGATTAAGTGCTCTATACACGAGTTCAAGTGGTCTTTGCAAAATTTTTATATGAACACCATCTTATGGCTGGAACATTTACGGGTTTAAGTCACCAAAATGGATATACTAAATTAGCTTCAGCATGGCGCCTTTATTTTACATGATCCTCCTGAATTAGAAATATATTATCTGAAATTTAACCCTGTAATTAAAATGGGTTATTACGGGTTTTAAAATACGAAATTGGCGACTTGAATTATACCTTTTCAACCCTTAACAATTGAAGCAGGCCTTTAAAAACTGTATCTTTGGAAACTTACATTAGTTTACTTTTAAATAAACAATTCTTACATGTTTGAAGCAGCATTATTCTTGATGGGATCACCGGAACAAGGAGGAGGTTGGATAAACCTCATATTTCTGGGCGCCATTTTCCTCATTTTCTACTTTTTCATTATCAGGCCTCAGAGCAAGCGTCAAAAAGAAATTAAAAAGAAGGTTGAGTCAATGGAAAAAGGGGACAAAATTGTAACCTCCGGTGGAATTATTGCTCAAGTGACAACTGTTGATGAGGAAACGGTATTGGCAGAGATTGACAGCGGTGTGAAGGGCCGCTTTAAAAAAAGCGCTATAACGGATGTCAACCCAAATAAAGAAGATTAAATAAATTTGAACCGTTATGTCCGATAACATCACGCTCGATAGTATAGAATCAGCTATCGAAGATATTAAGAAAGGACGCATGGTCATTGTCGTCGATGATGAAGACCGAGAAAATGAAGGCGACTTTTTGATGGCGGCTGAAAAAGTAACTCCAGAGGCCGTCAACTTAATGACAAAGTACGGTCGCGGGCTGGTCTGCGTACCTATTACGCGGCAAAAAGCCTACGATCTTAACCTCGATTATATGGTCACAGAGGGAGCCGACCCTAACGAAGCGGCGTTTACTGTTTCGGTGGATCATAAAAAACGTACCACAACCGGTATTTCTGCAGCCGACCGGTCGAATACGATCAATGAAATCATGAACGATGATTCTGAACCGGACGACTTCAGGCGTCCCGGACACATCTTCCCGCTCATTGCGGCTAATGGCGGAGTATTACGCCGTGCCGGCCATACGGAGGCCGCTACTGACTTAGCCAAATTGGCTGGCCTTGAACCTGCAGGCACTATTTGTGAAATTATGAAGGAAGATGGAGAGATGGCTTTATTGCCGGACCTTGCTGAAATTGCTGAAGAATTTGATATGAAGCTGATCAGCATTGAGGACCTGATTTCTTATCGCATGAGAAACGAATCGCTGGTGCGGAAAATTGTAGAAGTCCAGTTGCCCACTATATATGGGAACTTTACCCTCCATGCCTTTGAGGAACGCCTGACCGGCGACCATCACCTGGCATTAGTTAAAGGCCATTGGGACGAAGAAGAGCCGGTATTAGTGCGCGTACATTCCGCCTGCATGACGGGTGACGTCTTTGGCTCAAAACGATGCGACTGCGGAGAACAGCTGCATCAGGCATTGCTGCAGGTTGAGGAGGAAGGTCAAGGCGTCGTGCTCTATATGGATCAGGAAGGGCGCGGTATTGGATTAGTGAACAAATTGAAGGCTTACAAACTTCAAGAAGAAGGAATGGATACCGTAGAGGCGAATGAAGCGCTTGGTTTTGAGCCTGACCACCGGCGTTATGGCGTAGGTGCACAAATATTGCGCAAACTCAGCGTCAAAAAAATGCGCCTTATGACGAACAACCCAGTAAAACGAGTAGGACTCAATAGTTTTGGGCTTGAATTGGAAGAGCGCGTACCTATTGAAGTGGGAGCTTATCCCGAAAATATGCAATATCTGAAGACAAAGCGCGACAAAATGGGTCATAAGCTGGAGCAAGAGCTGGATCCCCACAGTCCGGAATTTATTGATACCATTATAACAGATGAGTAGTTAAAACAGCTTATTCGGAAAGCTACAAATGTCTATATTTTACTATTTAAAGACTTTGTCATCACATCTCATATGCAGAAAGGACACAAATAAATATTTCTATTTGAGAGAGCATTGTGATCCCTCTGGTATTTAGAACTCAGAGAATAAGCCAGGCTATTTATTATTATCTAAAAATGATCGGTAGTTTTGCCTCGTAATTATTTCCAATGGTAAGAGGTCGGCATCGGGAACTTTTGAATCCAATAACAGATGGTTTACCAGATACTTAACCCCTTGTTGGGCCTGATAGCGCGGGTTCTGGTTTATCAGGAAGTTAACTACGCCCGACTCCAGAAATTGTATATTTTGCTCAAGAAGGTCATAGCCTATCAATATGACCTCTTCTTGCTGCTTATATTTTAAAGCCTGCGCCGTAGCGAATGTGCCCGAAGAGGTAGGAACAAAAATTCCTTTCAGATTCGATTGTTCCAAACACTGACTAATTTGCACTTCAATAGGACCTTCCTCATCTAACAGTAAAAAACTTTCTATATTATATTCTCGTTCGCTAAATTCATCAAAATAACCTCTGAAGCCATGTTCTTTCTCCTTTAAATGCATGGCGTTATCAATATATTCGTGGATATGCATCACTGCCAGGTTTCCGGGTTCCGCTAACAGAAGTTTCATCAGGTCGGCCGCTACTCTTCCACTTTGATAAAGGTTTTGCCCTACAAAGCACAAAGGATCATATTTTTTCACCCTTTTCTCAATTTGGGTGTTAAAAAGAATAAATGGTATATCAGCTTTCTGTAACTGCTGAAAAAAAGTGAGTGAAGCATCAAAATAAACCGGCGCCGTCAGCACTGCATCTGGATTCTTGTCTAATATCTTCTGGCTGACTCGGGCAAAAGATTGGGGATTGTTTAGATCAAAGGTTTCAGTTTCAATATTGACATTGTATGGCTTCCATTCCTGCCGGGCGTGCTCTATCCCGTCTTCTGACAATTCCCAGTATTCATCCTGTTCAGGATGCGGCATAATAACAGCAATCTCAAAGTCTTTATTCGTCCCCAGACTCTTTGCTATAGGGTCGGGCGTATAGCTGGTTTTACTTAATACTTTTTTGACTTCACGCTCCGCCTCCGCAGATACATTGCCCCTGTTATGCAGCACCCGGTCTACCGTCCCAACAGAAACACCCGCCATTTCAGCAATATCCTTAATACGTATGTTCGTTTTATCACTCATCTTTTCAAGAACAAACTAAATGATTAATTAGACCAATTCTTTTAATTATCAGATAACCTTAAAGGGGGCACCGGCTAAATGATTAAATAAATAATCCCATACCCAACTTCATCCGTAATTATAATAAACTATCGACAAATTATTTGTAATAGAATACTAAACTATATCCATCTTATCATTATGTGTGCGCACACAACCACAATGTGTGCGCACACATATTTAATAATTCTTTGCATCCGAACCCTATATTTTCTAAGTTGACTTACAAGTAAAGAATGCTTTGAAGGTATAAAAAGGGCCAGATAATGCTCTATAAAAGCACCTATCCGTCCCCATTATATCAATAATAAAGCTGTGTCTTTATTTCTATTATTTAAATAGTTATAAAATTACAGCTGCGGAAATAATTGCGCTATGGCATGCACAAGATTCGGTTATTTAGCAGTATGCTACAAGCTGAAGCAACTGATTCTTTGGGGCATACAATCAAGTAACGAACCAACCTTTAATATGTAGATCGTCCACTAATATGGGATGTGAAATATTAGTGGAAAACACTCACAAAAATTCAAAACTATGATAAAAAAGACTACAGACTTCTGTCGAATTGTAGGAACAATGATTGGACTGTTCCTGGTGTCGGGTAGCCTGATAGCCCAGCCTGCTTCAATACCAGAACCGTCAGGAAATAATGCCGCATTGCAGGAATCCAATCACGATTTCATGACACCTGGTGAACAGGTTACTGAAAATCACGCAGAAGAGACTATTTCTGGAACAATTACAGATGCCGAATCCGGAGCTCCGCTGCCGGGGGTGAACATTCAGGTTAAAGGAACCACGAAGGGTACTTCATCAGATGCAGACGGACATTACGAGCTGAGCGTTGAAAGTCTGCAAGATACGCTGATATTTACATTTATCGGCTACCAAAAGAAGGTGGTGCCCATCGATGGCCAGAAAACCATTAATGTAGCGCTGCCACCCATGGTTTACGAGGGGGAAGAGATGGTAGTTACCGCACTCGGAATTCAAAAAGAAAGTAAATCTATAGGCTACAGCGTGCAGCAGGTAGAGTCAGAGTCACTAACGAAGGCCCACGAACCGAATGTAACTAATGCCCTGACTGGTAAAGTAGCCGGGTTACAGGTTGTTAAATCCAGTAGCGGGCCCGCCGGTTCTTCAAAGATCGTTCTCCGCGGCTATACATCCCTTACCGGAGATAATCAACCCCTCATTGTCGTTGACGGCGTTCCTATTGACAACTTTACCGGCATGTCAAATGACGATTACTGGAACCCTTCTCTAGATATGGGAAATGGTCTGGCGGACATCAACCCCAATGACATTGCAAGCCTGGAAGTTCTAAAAGGCCCGTCAGCCGCGGCCCTATACGGTTCTCGCGCCGGCAATGGAGCTATCTTAATTACCACAAAATACGGAGTCAAAAGCGAAGGCTTAGGAGTTACCGTTTCTTCAACTCTTGGTATTTCTTCCATATTTACCAAGCCCGAAATGCAAAATAACTTTGGCCAGGGCTCTGAAGGAATTTTTAATCCACAATCTGGTGAGAGCTGGGGACCTAAAACTGAAGGCCAAACCGTGGAAAACTGGAATGGCAAAGAAGTAGCGCTGAGGACTTATGATAATATCAATAATTATCAGCGCACGGGGATCACCAATAAGCAGAATATCTCCTTTTCTCAACGGTATGATGCAACTTCTGTATATGCTTCCTTCAACAGGCTGAATGATCAGGGAATTGCCCCCGGCCAAAAGTATACGCGTACAAATTTGACGGCCCGCTCACTCTCTGATTTTGGTCCCAACAAGAATTGGACTCTCGACACCAAGGTACAATACATTAATTCGGATGCCACCAATCGGCCACAGGGGGGGAATAATGTTAGCAATGTTTTCCAAACGATGTATACCCTACCGAGGTCATTAGATATTCGTTCATTCGATCCGGCCGTAAACGAATTTGGAAAGATGATCTGGTATGCCCCTACCAATACTGTTAACCCTTATTGGGATGCAAAATACGATTTAAATACCGATACCAGAGACCGTTTTCTATTAAACGCATCTGCTGAATACCAAGTAACGGACTGGTTAAATGCCAAGTTACAAGCCGGTGCCGATATCTATAATACCAATACCGAATCCAAAGTTTATGCCGGCAGCCCTATAGTTGATAATGGCCGATACAGCAAAGGGAAAAAGAGCTTTACTGAAACCAATTACAGTGCCCTATTAACGGCTGCTAAAGATGATCTATTCGGACATTTAGGGGGATCTTTGACCTTGGGAGGCAATCTGATGTCTCAAAAAACAACGGGTATGGATGCCAACTCGGGTGAACTGGAAGTGCCTGATCTGTTTTCTTTAAATAATGGAAAAGACAAACCTACGGTAGGTGAACAGTATTCACGGAAGAAAATAAACTCCGTTTACGGCAGCTTAGAAATAAACTGGGATGAGTATCTTTTTTTAAATGCAACTTTCAGAAATGACTGGTCTTCAACCCTGAGCAAGGCCAATCGTTCTTACTTCTATCCTTCGGTCAGCCTGTCCTATGTGCTGAGTGAGATGCTTAACAATAAACCTGACTGGTTGAGTTATACAAAGCTCCGGGCATCTTATGCAGAAGTCGGTAACAGCCTGCCTCCATATCAGTTGTACAATACCTATAATATCGGCAAGGACCCTAATGGGAATACAACAGCCTCAAGGCAAAATGTATTGTACGATCCTTCGGTAAGGAGCGAGCTAATTAAATCATACGAGGCCGGCTTTGAAGCCCGCTTCTTTGAAAGCCGCATTGGCCTGGATGTATCCTGGTATCGCTCTAATGCTACCCGCCAGTTATTAAATATCCCCATGGATCCGTTAAGTGGATATAGCTCTAGGAAGGTAAATGCCGGAAATATCCAAAATACCGGCTTAGAAATCATCCTCAATGCCGATATCCTTCGAAACCCGGATTCCTTCAACTGGGATATGGATGTTAATTTCTCTACAAATAAAAATGTCGTAAAAGAGTTATCTCCCGAAATAAGCAACTATGTATTGGGCGGATTCGACAATATCGATATTCGAGCCATAGCAGGCCATCCTTTTGGAGAAATTTATGGAACTGAATTTAAGCGTGTAGAAGATAAGGACAGTCAATATTATGGCGAATTACTACTGGATGCCAATGGACTTCCACAAGAAGATCCGGACCGGGTTATATTGGGGAACCAACAATCCGATTTCTTGCTTGGAATTACGAATACCTTCCGGTATAAGGATATAACCCTCTCATTCTTAATTGACGGACGTTTTGGCGGAAAAATGTTTTCTGCTACACAAGCAGGCATGCAGGCTGCAGGAACCGCTGCAGCAACAGCTCCCAATGGCAAAAGAGAGAAGTTTGTGGTCTCCGGGGTATATGAAAATAGTAACGGCGACTTAGTTGAAAATGACAACGAGATTACCCAGCAACAATATTGGGAAGCCGTACAAACGGGCAATATTGGTATTACTGAAGCAAACCTCTACGATGCTACAAATGTGCGATTGCGGAATTTGCAGCTAAACTATACACTGCCGGACCATCTGTTTCGCAATACTCCTGTTAGAAAAGTAAATGTTGGTGCTACCTACAATAATGTATGGATGATTTCGAGCCAAATGCGTGGGCTTGATCCCGAATCGGTTTATTCAACCGGCTCTAATGCCGTTGGCTTCGAGAACGCCAGTCCACCGACTACTAAACAAATTCTGTTTAATGTGAGCTTTAGTTTCTAAACATAAAAATTCATTGTGATGAAAAACTTATTAAAAATAACCTGTTTATTATTAGCTACAGCGATCGTAGTATCGTGTTCCGACTTTAGCAAAGTCAACCGCGATCCCACGGCTGCAAACGAAGATCAGGTCCAGGTAGAATACTTTATTAACCATTCTATTATAGGGACCCAAATGCATCCCGGTGTAGCCGAAAGATCCTTCATTCTGTATTGGAAGATAGGCGCCCATCAGGCTGCTGATGTTAATAATACCTTCTCCTGGGGAAGCTATAACGATGGCTGGACTACCTCCTACTATAATCAGGTCTCAGAATGGCTGAACCATATCAATTCGGCCATTGATGTGGCCAAAAAGCAAATAGAGGAGGATAATGAAAAGCCCTATACGGAAAACCTGATGCAGGTGGCCCGTATCTGGCGCGCTTATCTAATGAGTGAAATGTCCGATAATTTCGGCCCTATCCCAATTGAAGGGTTTAATGGGGAAAATCCGGACTTTAACAGTGTGGAGGAAGTATATGATTTTATACTCTCTGAATTAAAGGATGCCTCCGCTAAGCTGGATCTGACCGTCAGCAATCCCAACAGCTTAGCTGATGAGGACCCGGCCTATGGCTACAACTACGCCAAATGGCAAAAGTATGCGAATTCACTTCGTTTACGTTATGCAATGCGTCTGTCGGAAGTACAACCCGATAAAGCGCAGTCTGAGTTTGAAGATGCATTGACGGATGGCAAGAACAATTTAGAAAACTTCATTACTCTTCCGGATGAAACCTTTAAGGTAGCCGAAAAGCCCGGCTGGGATGCCTTAACCGGCGTAATGTCGCGACCGTGGAACCAGCAATATCTTTCCACTACGCTGAACAATATATATGTCGGTCTGGGAGGGGTTGAGTCGGAAGAACTCTTAAACGATATGAAGGTAGAATATGATGCAGATGATATTAAACCTGCCAACTGGCATGGGGTGAAATATACTGACTTCTTTCCTACCAGCACCTCAGACCCGATGGCGGGCTTTTGGTTTAACGGCCTTCCAAATTCCATTGATCCCCGGGCTTATCAGGCATTCAGTATTCCGGGGAATCTCAGCGATCCTAACTATCCGGATATGAATGGCGAGACGGATACAAAAACGAAGCGCAAGCTCAAAGATGATGATGGCAATACTGTTCATACGATTGATGCAACCAATACCTGGAATGCCAGAGTAAACGGCGATTGGGGGGCTATGGACGGTAAAAATGAATTAGTCAACTATGGCGGTACCATGCCCCGCTTGCGAATGCAGTTTAGAGATAGCGAAAATGAACGAGTCTTCTTTCAGCCTTCTGAAACCTATTTCCTAATTGCTGAAGCTGCGGTACGCGGATGGAATACGCCCATATCGGGTAAAGAAGCCTACGAATCGGGGGTCAGAGCAAACTTTAGCTATTGGGGAGTCTCGGAATATGTTGACAATTACCTGGCTTCTACCAGCTACAATAGAGTCGGAACCTCTGTTAAATGGCAGCACACCACCGAGCCGCCGGCAACCCATACAATGAAGTATAAGGATGGGCAGTCAGGAAATATCAGTACCATAGAGATAGAGTACCCGACGAACGAACTCTATAAAAATGGAACGGTCAATAATGATCATCTGACTAAAATTATTACTCAAAAATTTATTGCCGAACTGCCATGGCTTCCAATGGAAGCCTGGAGCGACCGAAGAAGGTTGGGACTTCCCTTTTACGAATCGCCTGTTGTGGCTAAACCTATCCCTACACTCCCAGCACTTACGGAAGGAAATTATAACGAATCAAGTATAAAATACTTTCCGCAGCGCCTGAAGTATTCCTCTGCTTTACCCAACTCAAACAAAAAGGGATATCAGCAAGCATTAGATTATTTGGGCGGAGAGGATGCTGTGCTTATTCCATTATGGTGGGCTCAGCAAAACTAATATTTAATATAAACCTTCCTCTAAAAGGTTGTCTCCTCAACGAGACAGCCTTTTTTATTTTATCGAATTGTTTTAATTTTCTTTTGTGCTGGCCTCCGAACACACAAAAGAAAAGTGGGAATGAAAATGTAGAGGAGTTAAAAGAAAGATACCATTCCAATAAATTATGGCCGGTTGAATATTTAAGACGCAGCATTATTCTCTTCCCACGTATCGGCCGTATAAATAAGTATTCAAAAGCCCGTCCCAGCCACTCTTGGGGGCGATATGGCACTTGGAGTTTTGCAAAAGGCGCTAAAAGTCGTTCCTGAATCAACGGGGACGACCACGCGATACTAAACCTACAACAATGGCAAATATTGCTGCTCCAATTGAAGCCCAAATAATTGGAATACCCATAATTTCAATGATATATGACAGACCAAGCTGACTGGCCAACCATCTACCAATAATAGCTCCAACAAAACCAACAACAATTGAGGCCAGACAGCCGCCCATAGAATATCCGGCAATACTTTGGCCAATACCGCCACAGATAGCTGCTATTAACAACAAAAGCAAAAAGCTTCCTAAAGTCATAATAAATAATTTAAATTAATCACCTCATTTAACCTTCAGAGATCAGTTATTATTAATATAAGCAAAAATCCAATTTATCTGCTTAAATATGACACTGTTAACTCTGGGTCCCAAATATTTTTTATTCTCGGATAAATAACTGATCGTTACAGTAGCTGCAACTACTAAAAGACAGTTCGAATTATCTATAATCTAACGCTAGCCGTCCATATAAGATCTAATAAACTATACACTCAGGTTGAAAATATTAAATTAATAAATGTATTATATTCGGTTATTCAATAATTATAGATAAGTTA
>Ga0079226_10000044_pt1 | contig 71033 bp, 74 predicted proteins | sample Poulit2014_FD_76345 | JGI IMG/M metagenome (GOLD analysis project Ga0079226, IMG submission 76345) | Agricultural soil microbial communities from Georgia to study Nitrogen management - Poultry litter 2014 | ecosystem: Environmental > Terrestrial > Soil > Agricultural land | place: USA: Georgia...
ATATATGATTTTTTGAATTCCCTTTTTAGATGCGGCACGACCAAAGTTATCTGCAGCAATTAAATTCATATCTCTAGCTGTAGCTTTCGTTAATTTTGCAGAATGTTTTGTTGGATCTAAGTAATAAATTGCAATATCCATACCTTCCATGGATTCAAGCACATCACTGTAATTGTAAATATCCTTTTTTAGCCAGGTCACTTCTGGAAACTCACTTTCTTTAGGATATTTAGACATTGTAAACAGTAAAGCGTCATTTTTAATTGATTGTATTAGATTTTTTCCTATATATCCAGTTACACCAGCTAGTAAAATACGAGGCTTCATTATAATACTTCCTTTATATTAGTTTAGGTCAATTCAAATATTTCCTAGTAAAATAATGCTAACGATGTTAAGTTATACTATAACTGAGTATTAGCAAAATAGAAATGAGGAGTGAACACTTATGGTTCATCAAATTCGTGAAATAGGAATCAATGACATAGACGCATTTATTAAGTTATTAACAACTATCTATGATGAATCCGACTATTTAATTTATAACCCTGGTGAATATGCTCCATCTAACAGTGACGCCGTTTCAATTTTGGAACATTATATAACTTCACCTACCAATGCAATATACGTTGCTGAAAATAATGGTGAGCTTGTTGGCTTTTCAATAGTCACCACTGAAAACCTAGAACGTGCACGTCACGAAGCAAATTTTTCTATGGGTGTGATTAGACACTATCGAGAAAAGGGGCTCGGTCAATCACTTATTAACTCTATTGAAGCTTGGTGTTTAAACCATAGCATACGTCGTATCGAAGTTTCAGTTGTCCCTGAAAATACAACTGCAGTTGATTTATTCAAAGCTGCTGGTTATCAAATTGAAGGCGAACTACGTGATAAACTTTACATTGATGGTCGTTATTTCAATAAATACGTATTGTCTAAGCTATTATTATAATCTACCTCAAAGTTTATGTATTAAACGTTCTATTACTATAGTTTAATTATAAATTAATAAAAAACCAAATAACAATATTGTTATTTGGTTTTTTCACTTAATATGATTTCAACATTCAAGTTTTTCCTTATAAAAGAGCTTATACGTTTCCAAATTGGAGACGTATAAGCTCTTTATTATTGAAAAATATCTTATCAATTCGAACTGTTTATGGTTTATTGTGAAGTAACCTTAATATGGATTTAACTGCACACCGCCTGTGTTATTTGATTCAGGTTTCAATTCGGTTTCTACACCTGAAGACGTCGTATTTCTACTTAAGAATCTCAATGTATCTTTCATATTTTGTTGTGACTCTGGCAATTCCATATGAAATTGATATTGGTGTTTTAAATTATGAGATCCATCATAAAATAATTTATCAACAGGAACATCTTCTGACTTTAATTGTTTATAAAAATCTATATTTTGACTATAAAATGGATCAGCATCGCCTACTGATAGAAATGTGGGTGGATAGTCCTCCGTCACTTGGTTTATTGTAGACATTTCACTTATATTTTTAAATTGCTGTTCCCAATCTCTTTTACCTGTATAGCTTTCCATAAAGAGCTGAATTCTTGGAAACTCAGTCTCTCTTACTGTTTTCATATCATAAAAGCCACCATAAAAAATAGCTGCTTTGATTTGATCTGGCTCAAATTGTTGGTTGAATTCCATATCTTCTCTTAATGATTTATTAGTTTGAATTGCAGTAAATTGACTGGATAATTGGGCTCCCGCAGAATCACCCCCGAATACAACTTGATCAAAATCTATAGGTAATTCATGTTTATTCTGTTTAATAAACTGAACCGCTCGATCAATTTGTTTCAATTGAGTTGGATATTTATAATCAGGTGCTAGCGCATAATTAATATTCACCACGATATAGCCTTGTTCAGCAATTTTCGATAATAATGGGTTTTTATATTGCTTATCCCCTGCAATAAAACCGCCACCATGAAGCCAGAAAATGACAGGCAATTTATTATCTTGGTCTAGTTCAGTCGGTGTTAAAATATCTAAGCGACTATTAGGTATGCCACTGCTATAGGTGATATTAGTAAACGCATTTACATTTTCATTATTAATTTGTACTTTTTCTTTAATTTCTCTCGCATTCTGACGATCGTAATGTTGTTTTAATATTATTGCAGTCGCTATTGCAACACCAATAAAAACAATAATCGTAATCATCGTCCATTTATGTTTTTTCTGCATACCTGACCTTTCCTTTCGGATGCATTGTATCATAATTAATAATCACATAGTAGTATTTATTTGGACGAACAGAATAGCATAAATGAGAGATGTCTCATTTTAAAATAAAATCAATTCACCCAAACTCTCAAACAAAGTACTATGTATATTCATCCTTAGAGTTTTTCGTTAGATAATTATATCTTAAAAATGATAAAAGGCTGTTAAATCCCCTTTAGGATTTTAACAGCCTTTGCTAAACTAGATTGTTAATTCTAACTTTTAAAATGGTTTCGAACGGTTAATTCTTCACAATTAAGCAATGTGATCTTTATTTTGATTTTTTCTAGCATAGTACTTAATAATTACACCGATAACTACAACTAAACCAATTACACCCATGATTGGATATAAGAAGTTAATCAAGTCTGCGAAACCTACGAAACTTAAACTATAAGCAATGATTGTCATTGCAACTATAAATACATGGTACTTCTTGCTATATGGTTCTGTGAATCTTGCAGCAAATGAATAAGACAAGCCAAGAATAGTATTATACATAACTGCTAGCATAATTATTGATAATACTAATCCGATCCATGGATGGATTTCGTTTGCTAGCGTTAAAGTTGGAATAGAAGCATCTTTAATCTTTGGAAATTCTGATTGTAATGCAAAGTTGATAAGTGCTAGCAATACAGTGTATACTACTCCACCAAACAATGCTCCTGCACCAGATATTTTACGTTTCGACGCATCGCCACCAATAGCAACAATTGTACTAAAGCCAACTGCAAATGCTAATCCACCATAGTTAATTCCGTAAAGAATCCCTTTCCAGATGCTCGCTTCTGGTACAGTTTGATTTACTTCTCCAACTGATATATTTCCATTAAATAAGTAATATATTGCGATACTAATAACTAAAATAATTAAGAATGGTGTCACCATACCTAACGCACGTACTATTTTGTTAAAGTCCATTAATAATGTGATGTAGATGGCAAGAACCATAATTAATGCACCTAACCATGTTGGTACGGCAAAACTTTCTTCAAATGTTGCTCCTGCACCTGCAATCATTGTAACTGAGATACCAAATAAGAAGAACACCAATAGATAATCAATTATCTTACTAAATGTACCACTAAATAAATAATCTAAAGTGGATTCATGGTTTTGCGCATCGAATGCTGTCCCAATTTTGGCAACTTGTCGACCTGCAAAACCTAATATTAGACCTGAAAGTATAATTCCGATATATGACCATAGTCCATATGGAGTAAAGAATTGCATTACTTCCTGTCCTGTTGAAAAGCCAGCACCTACGACGATACCGACATAAGCGAAACCAATTTTTATAGCTTCTTTATTCAACCCCATGTGATTTACAACCTCCTCTTAGTTAACACATTGAGTTATTATAACGTACTGTCAGTATTTTGCAACACGCCAATATGTAATAGGGTACTATTTTTTGTTTTTTACACTAATTATATTTTGAATTTATGTTTTCCAATTTTTAATTTTTATTCAAAATGATGTATGCTGTCACCTTAACTTCAACTTTTAAGTAAGTGTATTATTTCAGTTTTGCAAATTTATACATTTATTTCCTAGCAACCTGTATTATCCAAACATTTTATTTTCTTAAGTTTTTTATTGCTTTCAAGTTTACAGTACAGTTATTACTTCAATAAACTAAATATATAAAAAAACCGAAAATCTCAATTTACTAGCTTGAGATTTTCGGTTAAATTTATTTCGGTCATATATCAAAATCGAGCATTAACGTGTAAGAATTAGCTATGTTAAATTAATGCGCGTTTTTGAAACGATTAAGCTCATTGAAGTCTACAACCACATTATCCATACGTTTAGCTGTTTCTTTAAGCACGTTACGGGCAACACTATTAGACGGATCTAATTTAAGTATTTGTCGAGATATATCAAATGCTTTTTTATCAGAAATGACTGGCTCTGGAACTGCGTGTAACAATAACATTTGTAATAAACTTTTTACTTCTTTGCCGTCAGTCAGATTTATGGATGACTGTGCATGATAATAAGCAGAATCTAATGCACCTTGTAGCTCACTTAATGGATAAACTAATAGTAGAAAAGCTAAATCATGCATTTCTGCTGTTTCTTCTACTTTCATCATATCTAAAATACAAGTATAAAACATGACACTTTCTACTTCATGTGCACTTGAAATGTATGCTTCTTCAAATTCCATAAAATCTGTCTGGGACATTAAACGTTTTACTGACTCAAATTCGCCGTTTAAGACATGCTTTTGTATCAAATCTTTCATGGCAATGTCCTCCTAGGTATCCAGATTTCTATAACAGTTAGGTCTTATTTTACCACATACACTTTATATATTCATATTAAAATGAATCTTTTTTTCATATTAATTGAAGTCCTTATATTTTTGCTTACTTAGCTATCATGATAAAAAAATCTATGTGGACTAACTTATATTCATTTCCCTAGTTTCCATTTTAAAAATAATATCATTTAAGCAAAATTTTTCTTTAAGTCTTCTAGAATCTCTTCGATTGAACCGCCAACTGATAATTTCACAGCAGCTGTAAAACTTCCTTCAACAATCGGCGCATCAATTTTTTCTACTTGATAATTGCCTTCATACATCTCAATTGCTAAGTCTAAATTCATTTCTGCAGAACCAATATCATAAAAGCACAGTGCATCGTCGTCTAAGTCGTTAATCATTTTTTGTATATGATCATAAGATGTTCCAATTCCCCCTTCAACGCCACCTTGTACTAACACGGGTACTTCGCCTGCCATTTGTTCTAATAAAGCTTTCGTGCCATTAGCAATTTCCTCACTATGACTTACAATTACAATCTTAGTCATAATTAGTCATCTCCAATCAATGCATTTAAAATATAAACGCTACTTTGTGCGCCAGGGTCTATATGCCCTTTAGAATCCTCTTTAAAATAAGATGCTCTTCCTTTTGTCGCTACGATATCTTTTGTTTCATCTGCAAAAGTTTGCAAAGTTTCTTTATTTAGCGTTACACCTTGCTGCGCAGTTTCGCTCGCGCGTGCAATCACATCATACATTGTTTTTTCATTTAATTCTACTTTTCCTCTTTGGGCAATCGCTTCAGCAAATGTCTCCAATAATTTTTTTAAATTTGTTGCGTCTACCTCATCTTCTACAACTTGAGACATTTTCACAAAACTGAATCCATATAAAGGTCCCGAAGCTCCCCCAATATTAGACATAAGTGTCATTCCTGTAGATTTCAATAAATTTTGCATGGAACTATCATCTATTTTATCTGGTAAAGCCTTAAAGCCTCTGACCATATTTACTCCATGATCACCATCGCCAATTGCTCTATCTAATTCTGTTAATAATGATTCCTTTTCTTCAAATACCTCTACTAAGTTCAGTAATCTTTCTTTTAATTCAGCTACATTCATTTATACTTCACTCCTATTTGTCTAAATCATCTCAAATTATCATTTAAAATATGGGCTTGCGGAAGGCGCAGTTAGTGCTGTAAGTACTTCTTCAGAGTAAGGAACTAACGTTAACGATAGTCCTTGCATGTCTAAAGCGGTCATATAATCCCCTACAAACCAATGTGCAACATTCATATGCTTTTGTTCTAAGTTTTCTGCTACATATTTGGCTGCAATGTTAAGTTCCGATAATGGTGTAGCCCCCATACCATTTACCATTACAATAAGTTTGTCTGATTTCACTTCTTCCAGCAATGCCTTTATTAATCGCTCGACAATTTGGTCTACTGATTCTACTTTTTCTCTAGATAATCCTTTTTCTCCATGAATACCAACACCGATTTCCATTTCATCACTTTCGATATCAAAACCATATTGCCCAGTAGTTGGTACCATTGGCGCAGTTAAAGCCATTCCTAACGTTTTAACACTTGATAAAAATCCTTCTACTTTTTCTTTAATATTCGTTAAAGGTTCCCCTTGATCAGCTAAGTACCCAGCATATTTATGTGCAAATACTGTACCGGCAACGCCTCTTCTTTTATCTTCATCACTTACTGCAATATCATCCTTGACAATGACCGTTTCTACTTTTATATCTTCCATTTCAGCCATTTCTTGAGCCATTTCGAAGTTCATCACATCACCAGCATAATTTTTCACTACTAGTAAGACGCCATCTCCGTTATCGACAGCTTTAATTGCGCTTAAAATTTTATCAGGCGTCGGAGACGTAAAGACCTCGCCACATACAGCTGCGTCGAGCATGCCCTCTACAACATATCCAGCGTGTGCTGGTTCATGGCCACTACCCCCGCCCGAGACTAAAGCGACGCCCTTCTTTTTCTTTTCTTTCCTTACAACAACGGTATCTGCAATGACTTCAATTTCATTGTTTGTGATTGAAAGACCATCCAACATATCTGTTAAAAATTGTGTTTTATCTTTTATTAATTTTTTCATAGAGATAACCTCCTAATTTGAGTGTTCATTTATAGTATACCCTACACACGAATGCAAACGCTAACATATGAAAGTTAATAATAACTTTTTTTAAATTATTTTAATCACAACGTTTGCTAAAATATTTAAATAAAAAAGAGCTACGCTTTTACGTAAGCGTAACTCTTTTTAGTATATTATTTTAAACTGCTTTAGTTTTATACATTAAATATAAGAAATAAGGCGCCCCAATAATCGCTACGACGATGCCGGCTGGAATACCCGATGGCTGTAATATTACTTGACCTACGGTATCTGCTAACACAAGTAAAAAGGCACCTATCAATATCGAAATAGGTAAAAATAATTGATGTCTTGGTCCTACTATTGATTTCGCAATGTGTGGCCCTAATAAACCAATAAAGCCGATAGCTCCAGCCACTGAGACAGCTGTTGAAGATAATACAACTGCTACTAGTAATAATACAATACGTTCTCTACCAATTTTCACACCTACACCTTGTGCAATATGTTGATGGGTATTTAATAGGTTTAACACATTAGATTTAAATAATAAATATGGAATCAGTACAAGCACCCATGGTAAAAAGGCAATCACAAATGCCCACTCATCTCCCCATATGTTTCCGGCAAGCCAAGATGCTATAAACTCAGATTGGTCTTTATCAAATGTAGACATTAAAGTAAGTGAGCCACCACTCAATGCTGTAGCCATACCTACCCCAACAAGTACCATACTAGCTGGTGTAATGCCTTCACCTTTATTATAGCTAAATGAAAAAATAATGAGTGCTGTTAAAACACCACCAATTAAGCTGACAATTGGTAGTATATATACAAAGTTACCCGCATTAACATGGCCTATGACAATAAATAATGCTATAGCAAAACCACTACCCGCATTAATTCCTAATATGCCTGGCTCAGCTAAGGGGTTTTTTGTAACACTTTGAATAATTGCACCACTCATAGCTAAAGCAGCTCCGGCTAATATAGTAATAATCATACGTGGCATTCTAAATTCCATTAATATTAATGTATCTGTATATTCTCCTTGACCAAATAAAGTCTTGAAAAATGTGCCTATAGACATTTTATACTCTCCAGAAGTCATACTCCAAGCACAAGCAAGCAATACTAATGCAACAAGAATACCCATTGCTAACCATTGTTTATATCTTAGTTTTGGATCTATCATGAAAAGCGACCCCCTCTTTTAACTAAATACAAGAAGTAAGGTACACCTATAAAAGATATAATAGCTCCAACCGGTGCTTCACCTAACATTCGTGCTACCGTATCAGCTACAAGCATCAATAAACCACCCATAATTGCTGTAAGTGGAATAACACGTGCATAATCTGTACCAACCAAATATCTAACAATATGTGGCACCATAAGACCGACGAAAGCGATTTGTCCTACCATGGCAACTGCCACGCCAGCCATTATCATAGATAAGATTAGTGTTAGCGCGCGTGTGAACGCAACATTTTGTCCTAAGCCTCGAGCTAGTGTTTCTCCTAAATTTAAAATCGTCAATTGTTTGCTCATCGCGACCATAATCACAAGTGCTACAAGAATAAAGGGAGCTGCCCAAACTAACTGATGCCATGTCGTCCCTGAAATACCACCAGCAGTCCAAAACGTTAAACTTTGGTTTAATCTAAATACAAGTGCCACACCTTGACTTAAGGCTGTTAATAAAGCACTTACTGCCGCCCCAGCTAAAATAATTCTCATCGGATTAAATCCATCACTTCTAGATCTACCTATCATTAATACGAAGAAGCCACCCATCAAAGCTCCGATAAAGCCTGCTAGCATCATAACAATGAATGGTGCAGAGGGATAGAAAGCAAAAGTGAGTGCTAGCATAAATGACGCTCCAGAATTTAGTCCAATTAAACTTGGATCTGCCAAACCATTTTTAGTAACACCTTGTATTACAGCACCAGAAGTAGCCAATGCGACCCCTACTAAAATTGCCCCTATATCTCTTGGGATACGTATTTCACTAATAATATTATGTTGTTGGTTTTTAGGATCATAATTGAATACCGCTTCAAATATTGTAGATATGTGTATTTTTGCATCTCCAAATAAAATAGACGCAATTAAAGCAACTATTAACAACACAAGTATCAATATAAATGTTGATGTAAAATTTAACTTCCCGTTTTTCTTAGTAGTCATAATTAGCCTCTAAACTTCCGAATAACTTTTTCTACATAAATCGTATGTGACTAGCATAGGTTTTCCAGTTCTTGGATCTGTACTAATTTCAACATCTATGTTGAAAACTTTTTCTAAAATTTCTTTAGTTAATACCTCTTCTGTTTCACCATTAGCGATAATATCCCCGTTTTTCATCGTTATTAAATGATCTGAAAAACGAACAGCCTGGTTAATATCATGTAACACCATAACTATAGTACAACCTTGTTCTTTATTTAACTGTGTAATTAATTCTAAAATTTCTAATTGATGTGAAATATCTAAGTAAGTGGTCGGTTCGTCTAAGAAAATAATATCTGTACGCTGAGCTAATGCCATTGCAATCCATACTCTTTGACGTTGTCCTCCACTCAAATCATTAATAGAACGGAGTCTAAATTCATACGTGCCTGTAACTGATAGCGCCCAATCTATTTCTTTTTTGTCTTCTGCTGAGAGACGTCCAAAGCCTTTTTGGTGAGGGAAACGCCCATAAGAAACTAATTCTCCTACAGTGAGACCATCCGCAACTTCAGGAGATTGTGGCAAAATCGCAATTTTTTTGGCTATATCTTTGGTTGCTTGAGCATGCAAATTCCCACCGTCTAATTTAATCTCGCCACTTTTAATTGGCAGTAGTCTCGATAATGCTTTCAGTAATGTGGATTTTCCACAACCGTTTGGCCCAATAATCGATGTGATTTTACCATCTGGTATATGGACATCTAAGTTCTCAACAATTACATTTTCTCCATAACCAATAGTAACTTGTTCTCCTTCTAAGCGACTCATAATTTCCCTTCTTCCTATTGTTAATAAACATAATTCAATCTATATTATTTATAATTTAATTTATCTTTTATGTCGTACGTTCAATTTAATAAATGATAATCATTATCACAGATGATATTATATCATTTTTTATTTATTATGACTATCATATCCCATCTAGAATAACTATCTCACCGCTAAGTTTATTAACTTATAATTCCTAGTTAAATTGTTAATTTACTTGTATAGTTTGAAACTTTATTGTTCCTATCCAGCTCACAAACTATAGATTAAAAACTTATATCATATGTACTTGAGATTATAGTGTTTGATATAAAATAAATGAAGCCTCCATTAATGGAAGCTTCATTTATTTCTGGTGTTTATTCAAAATATTTAATGTTCATCAATTAAGAAGCCATTACCATAAACATCACGTACATCATGGATAACTAAAAAGGCGTTATCATCTATTTTTCTTATTAAACGTTTTGCTTTTGTAACTTGCGTCTTCGTAATCACAACATATAAAATATCTTTATCTTCTTTTGTAAAATAGCCACGACCATTTAAAATCGTAAGTCCGCGACCAACTTGTTCGTCGATTACTTTCGCTATTTCATCTGGCTTGCTTGAAATGATAGTCATTGCTTTCTTCGTATTTAAACCTTCTATTACATAATCCATTACCTTTGTACCAATATACAATGATATAACAGTGACTAATGCACTAGATACTGGAATAACTGTGAGCGATATGGCTACCACAATTAAATCAAAGAAAAGTAATGCGTAAGGTGTACTTACATCTAAATATTTATTAGCAATTCTCGCTAAAATCGTTGTCCCGGCTGTCGTCCCACCGGCAAGTACAATTACACCTATACCCAAACCGACACATATACCACCAAATACTGCGTTAACAAGTATATTACCTGTTTCAATTTTCCAAGTTGCTGTTAATTCTAAAAACAACGAAATAAGTATAGTAGCTACTATCGTTAAATACATACTTCTTTTACTTAAGAACTTATAACCAATTGCAATCAGTACAGCATTAAACACAAAGTTAGTAATAGCTGGAGAGATATGAAAGGCATAATATAGTACGATGGCTATACCAGTCACTCCTCCTTCACCTAAATCAGCAGATATAATAAATGTATTTACCCCTGTTGAGAATGCAAATGATCCAAATAGGACTAATATCAAATCACGTACTGTTTTATTCACCTACACGACCCCCTCGTATTTGCTTCAATCAATTGAATGTTAGCAAATAATAACCAATACCACAACATCCACTAGTATAAAAACACATAAAAATCATATTCAAAATATAATAATAAAGGATTTTATCAAAGTATTTTTTGATTTTTAAAAATTCTGAATTTTCTATTTACTTTCCCACTTTACTTTGCTATAATAAAATTTATCTTCTTATTGATAGCCAATAAGAAGCCATCTCCTTTGTGTTGTTTATAGTAACAAACAAAACAATTTTTGCTCGAGTATATTATTAGTACCTAGTCCTTACTATTAATATACAATTAATTCATTTCCCGTAAAAGCCAAGTAATGATGAATGTGTCTCCTCACTTCATTTACTTGGCTTTATTTTTATTTTAAATTTAATCTGTTCAAATAGTGTGTTAACTCATCCAAGAATAACTAGCGCTCTTGAAAACTACTTGATATCGTAGAAACATTTAAAAACTCTATACTTAAAACAATACAAAAAAGGTAGTTCCCGAAAGAGAAACTACCTTTTAATTATTCATTATATATTAAGTTTACTTTGCTGTTTGTACAGTATTACCAAGCAAACAATCCTACAAATCCTGCTGTCATTAATGATACAAGCACACCTGCCAACAATAACATTGGTACATATTGAGATACAAAATCTGAAGTTTTTTTATCAACAATACCTTTTAATGTACCTATAATCATACCAATAGTTGAGAAGTTAGCAAATGATATCAAGAATGTTGTAATCACTGCACGTCTATGTGGTGAATAAGAATCAACTACATCTTTAATTTGTCCCATAACAACAAATTCATTCGTTACAATTTTCTTCGCCATTTGTTGTGCAACTATCCAAGCCTCACCCCAAGGTAAACCAAGTAATAATGCAAATGGATACATAAATGCACCTAAAATTTGGTCTAACCCAAAACTTCCTTTCAGTCCAGCCCAACCTGCAACAATACCTGTTAACAAGTTAATAAAGCGGTCAATCAAATCTGAAAGTGCTACAAAACTAATAACAAACGCGATGATAATTAAAATTAATTTACCGGCATTTAATACTGAATCTCCCAAGAATGAAAAGAATGGTTGACGTTCTATCTCTTCATTTCGAATACTGTAAATAACATCCTCTTTTTCTTCTAAAGACACAGGATTTAAAATTGAAGATACAATAATCGCATTAATTATATTTAATGGAATTGCCGTCAATACTAAATCGCCTGGAACCATAGAAACATAAGCCCCTACGATTGCCCCAGATACCGAACTCATAGACATCATAGCCACAGTTAAAACACGTGCCTCTTTCATACGTTTCAACTGTTCGTTTGATACTGCCAATGCCTCTGTATTACCTAAAAACATCATTTCAATCCCAAAGAATGACTCGAATTTAGGTTGACGTGTCACTTTGGCTAATACCCAACCAATCGCACCAATTACCTTTGGCAATACATTGAAATACATCAAAATATCAAATAATGGCACAACAAGCAAGATAGGAAACAGCGCACTTACTGCCATATCCATCGCTCCAGGTTCTATCCAACTCGCAAAAGCGAAACCAGTACCTGCATGGGCAGAATCAATCACCCAAGAAATTCCATTTGCTAAACTTTGTACAACTGTTTTCCCCCATGTAAACGACATGAAGAACCATGCTAAGAATAAGTTTAAAGCCACTAATATTCCAATCGACTGCCATTGGATATTTTTTTTGTCTCTAGAAAATAATATAGCAATTCCTAAAAACACTAATAATCCAATTATGTTGATCACTAAAAACATAATACATCCACCATTCCTTTTTAAATCGATAATAACAATAAACTTTTAAAGTAACGAGTTGTTATGTAACAGAATAATTGAGACAAACATCTGAGCAAACTGCCGACTCTACAATGGTTTATACTAACAATCACTACCATGTTTAACTTTGAATTATTCTTATTTAGTTAATTCATTTATTTATATATTTAAATATATACCTTTATAAGTCATTGCTTCTTAATAATGCACAATAATTATAGCATGTATGGACTTTATATAAAATAACAATTTTATAGTTCGACTTTCACACATTAAAACACGGACGTTCAACATAAACATCCGCGTTTTATAATGAAAGCGTATACAATTATATGGCTTTGATTCGTTATTTTCATTTTTAAGATTTTGTTAGATTTTGTGTATGCACAAATTGTTGATATTTTTCATGATTCTCCATGAGCTCTTGGTGGCTACCTTTACCTGTAACTTTCCCACCATCAATAAAGATAATTTGTTCTGCCTTTTTAATAGTAGAAAGTCTGTGCGCAATGACAACAGTCGTACGATTTTCCATTAATTCTTCTAGTGCTTCTTGGATTTTACGTTCACTTTCACTATCTAAATTAGCTGTTGCTTCATCTAGTAATAAAATATCTGGATTTTTAACGAAACTACGGGCAATATCTATACGCTGACGTTGGCCGCCAGATAATTTCAATCCGCGTTCGCCCACAATAGTATTATAACCATCATCAAATTGTTCGATAAATTCATGACAGTTAGCTAATTCTGCATAATGGATTAGTTCATCATCGGTCACTTCACGATTAATACCATATAAAATATTATCTTTAATTGTCCCATTCATTAACGAGTTAGATTGCATCACATAACCTATTTTTTTACGCCATTCTGCAAGTGAAATATCGTAAATAGATTTAGTGCCATATGTAATATCTCCATTTTCAATCTCGTACATACGTTCAATAATATTAAATATTGTACTTTTTCCTGAACCAGATGGTCCAACAAAAGCCGTCACTTTGTTAGGTGAAATCTCAAAAGAAACGTCTGAAAGTATTGGTTTTACACCATATTTAAAATCAACATTGTCAAATGTTAAACTGCCATCAAAAATTTCACTTTCTTGATTCGACTCTAAAGGTTCAGTAGGCTCTTCCATGATTTCGTATATACGACTACTTGCACCAACAGCTCTTTTATAATCGGTAACTAGTGTAGACAGATTGATTAAAGGTGCTGAAAGTTGAATGACATAGAAAATCATTGCAATTAAAGTGCCCGCAGTAATGGCACCAGTAGATATTCTAATCGCACCAAAGCCTAAAATAATAGCTATAGTGAGCAACATGATGACGCCCGAAATCGGTTGAATAATAGCTGTGATTTTTGCCTGTTTTAAACCTAAAAAATATATTTCTTTTAAATTTTTATGTGCGTTATCTAGCTCAAGACTTTCAGTATTTGATACTTTAACTAAACGCATCTCTGTCAAAACACGTCCGAGCAAACCACTAAAGTTGGCAATTTCTGCTTGTGTTTTTTTAGATATCTTCTGCATAATTTTACCTAAAGGTACCATGATAAGCACAAATATTGGAATTGTTATAAATGTTAGTAATGTCATTTTCCAATCCATTATGAATAACATAATCAACGATCCAATAATTGTTAATACAGATGGCAATAAATTAGGTAATTTACGAGAAATGAATTCATTGATTACTTTTGTATCATCTGTCAAACGACTCATTAATTGTCCACTTTCATTTTGATCGAAAAATGGCATTTTTAAATGAATAATATGTCTCCATAAAACCGAGCGAATTGCATAAATAATTTTTTCACCAATTTTACTTAATAAATACAACCCTATCCCACTAAGTAATGCATTGAGTATAAATATTGATATAAATGCAACGACGAACATCCAGTTAACATTTTCAAAAGAAAATTTATCAACAAGTTTACCTGTGAAAAATGGTACGAGCAATCCTGTGATACTACCTAAGGAAGAAATAGAGACAGCAATAATAATCAATCCCACAGGCCATGATAATTTTTTAAATAAATAGAACAATGGATTCTCTTGCTTCATTTTTTTACCTCTTCTAAAAATATTTTGAAATTCAATCACTATTTATTGAATCTGAGCAGCTCCACATAATAGTAATTTAGATGGTACACGTACATCTCCCTCATTAAATTTCACGCAATTATTTTTCTATAACACTAAAAGGACTACCGTATTGCTATAACATTTTATTATTGACCTAAATGTGCTAAAATATTTCTATTGCACTAAAACAGAATAAATTAAGAGGGAATGTAATTATGAGAAAGTTAATTCTGACAATTATAACTGTACTCTTCGTTAGTACAATTATAACACCTTTTGCCGATGCAGAAATAGTAACACCTACTCAAGCGGCAAATCAATACGGTCATAATGTCTCTGATGGTTATCAACCAGAAGGTGCAGTAAATGTTGCTCAAACAGGCCAAATTCTTTATCAGTACAATATGAATAAAGATTGGTACCCTGCCTCTATGACCAAACTAATGACAATGTACCTCACACTTGATGCAGTCAACAAGGGTGACTTATCATTAGATGATACGGTAAAAATTACAGACGAGCATTATCGAATGTCAACTTTACCAAAAATAAGCAACACTAAACTTTACGCAGGTGAGACATACACTATCAAAGAATTACTTCAAATAACAGTCTCAAACTCTAGTAATGCTGCAGCACTCATTTTAGCAAAAGAAGTTTCTGGAAATGTTTCAGATTTTACAGATTCAATGAATAAAAAAGCAAAATCTATAGGTATGAAAGACACACATTTTGTTAATCCTACTGGTGCAGAGAATGGTTTATTAAAGGATTTTGCGCCAGAAAAATATAAGGATGAAGACAGCTCGAAGTCAACAGCAAAAGATTTTGCCATATTATCCCAGCGTGCAGTTCAAGATACACCAAAGATTTTACATTTTACAAAACAGCTCGCACCTACACAACACGGTGTCACTTATTACACTTTTAACCATTCTCTTGAAGGTGCTGACATGAGTTTAGATGGCACTGACGGTTTGAAGACTGGTTCAAGCGACATCGCCGATTATAACCACACGATCACCACAAAACGAGATGGCCTTAGAATTAATCAAGCTATCATGGGAGTTGGTGAATATGATTCTATTGGTGGTGAAAAAGAACGTAATATGATAGGTAATTCATTAATGAATATGTCCTTTGATCAGTATAAATATGAAAAAGTATTATCTGAAGGAGAACATGAAATTAATGGCGATACATATTATGTAGAAAAAGACCTATACGATGTAATACCAGAAGATTTTGATAAGAAAGATTACAAGTTTGTAGTAGAAGATGGCAAAATACATCTTGATTATGATCGTAAATTTATCACTGATAAATACGGTCCACCATCAGCAAGTGTAAATGAACCACTCGTCCATCAAACAACTACAGTCGTGCAATCATCGTGGGATGAACACCCAATTTTAACATTGTTAGGTACTATCTTACTTATTGTGGCATTAGCAATTATCGTCTACCTTGTCATTGACCGAGTTAAAAACAGATCAAAGCGTAAATAATCAAATTTATATTTAGTGAATAACACTGCTCACATTCACTAAGTTCAACTGACAACACTTTCGTAACTTCTTATATTGAATAGAAGCGGAAGTGTTGTTTTTAAAAAAGCCAGGTCGCCTAAATTTTGTATTATTACAAAGATTAGACAACCTGGCTTTATTTTATTATTTTTTTGTAATTTAAAAGACTTTAAGTCACACCTATTTTTCAGTGTCACCGTAAAGTTCTTTTTTAATTTTAGTAGTGGAGATACCTTCTGTACGATTAAGGTAGATAACTTCACATTTCTCTTTCAAGAAATCAAATTCACCTTCCCAATCGTGGCCCATAACAAATGTATCTATTTCATAACGGTCAACATCGATTTCCTTTTGACCCCAACCACCTTCTGGAATCACTAAATCAACATAGCGAATAGATTCTAACATCATTTTACGTTGTTCATAATTGTAATATGATTTTTTATTTTTTACACGATTAAATTCATCTGTTGATAATGCGACAACTAAATAGTCTCCCATTTCTCTAGCTCTTCTTAATAATTCAATATGTCCGTAATGTAATAAATCATACGTACCATAAGTGATTACACGTTTCATAAGTATATGCTCCTTAACAAAATATTAATTTTAAATTTACATTTTTTAAAATTATAGCATATTGATCAAAAGTTTACGAATTCTACTATTTTCATCTTTTTAAATAATGCTTTAATTTCATTTTCCCTCTTAGTTTAGCACGTTTTGGAAGCACCTCTACCTTAAACCGGTAGTAGTTAGGTCTACCAATACCCACACTGTGTAGTACTTCTCGCCATTGCTGGTACAATGGTTTACTCCATTTTTTACTTCCTTGTTCTACTACTTTGACAATTCTAAACATAGCATCTCCAGAATAATCTGTTTTTTGCATTGTTTTAATATACATGGATACGGTATTTAACAGCTTTTCAGTAATAACATTGTTTTTTTCAATATATGCTTGTAATAAATAACTCACTATTAAATTATCCATGCGGTAGCTATAATAAGTTCTTTCATCATTTGATGATAAGATATCCATCACACGGGTTCTTACTTTTAAAGCATCTAGCATATATGCTTCGAATTGTTCTGCACGTTGATGTGTGACAGAACCTTCAACTTCATTGTATCCATAAACCATATTAGGCAATAACTGAATATTTCTAGCTTCTTGATACGCTTTAATGATAAAACGATGTTCTTCACAAAATACAACATCTTCATCAAATCGTAAATCTGCAAATCGTGCACTAAACATTTTTCCACCTGGTCCAATAGATTGCATCATATCAGGGCACTGTGCTAAAGTCACTTTCTCTAGTTTTTGAATCTCTTTGTGGGTATATATCGGTTGCCAATCACCGTATTTTCCTTTGGCGATTTGACCTAAAACAATATCTACATCTTCATTTTTTTGATAATAATTCGCCATAAAATCAATTCTGCTCGTTAAAAATTCATCATCAGCGTCTAAAAACATAAATACGTCGCCGGTCATATGTGCAAGACCTTCGTTTCTACTTGCAGCTGCACCTTTATTCTCTTGGTTGATTAACGTAATATAGTTATATTCTTTCTGTAACTTTTCAATGACATCTTTGCTATCGTCTGTAGAGCCATCATTGATACATATAATTTCATAGTTTTGAAGCGTATCTATCGACGCAATTGCTCTCCGAATTGTTTTTGATGCATTATATACAGGAATTATTATTGATATTTTCATAATTTCACCATTTTCTCTATATATTGAATGATTTGCGTTAAACTATCTTTAGCATTATACACGTGCCAACTTTCAAATAGTGGAGACCACTCTATATTACTGTCTTGAAGTTTATACATTAGTTCATCTATACTATAAGCTTTATATTGAGCAGGAATATCATAATAAAATGAATTCAATCCACGCTCTTTCTCATACTGTGACTCGTCATAAACATAAAACAAAGTCGGTTTATTTAGAAGGCTGGCTTCTATTGCTAATGAACTATAATCACTAATAATAACATCTGCCATAATCATAAGCGACTGTAAATTAGTTGTTGTTTGATCACTACTGGCTATGGAAGGATGTAATTTACTCAGTAATGTATAATCTGGTAGTTTGCTTTCAAAGTAAGTTTTATCAATTTTATAATTTGACTGTTTATGTTCTCGGTATGTCGGAACATAAACTGCCACCTTGTCTTCTATACCATATTGTTTTTTCAGCTCACTTTGTCTCTTTTTAACATCTAATATAGTATACGGTACTAATCTAGGTAAACCAATTTTTAAAAATTGTTCATCTGACGCTTCAAATGCTTCTTTGAAACAAGTAATCATTGGATCACCGCCTACCAAATATTTGTCAGTAGCACAGTAAACATTTTTATATTGGTTAACCATTCGCTTATTTGTTAAGTCTACTTGGTGATCCTTTAGGCCAAAGTTTTTCAATGCACCTGAAGCATGCCACGTTTGAATCACTGTCTGCTTTTGCTTTTTCTTAAAGCCCCCGAACATTAAATAGTACGTGTCTATTACGATAACTTTAGCTGTGCTTAAAGCTTTGATATGTTGAAAAACTTGCTTATTTCCTGTTGGGATAAACGTCACATTTTCATATTGTAGTATATATTTTCTATTTTCTTCCTTGCCTATCACTGTAATTTTATATAATTTTCTATTTAACGCCTCTATAATTGGTAATACATCTTCTGCAAATGTCATCATTACCACAATATGATTATCGTTCAGCTTATTTTTACTATAAAGTAAATTTAATAAACTAATGATTACCATATACAGCGCTTTGATTATCTGTCTCACAATTTCCACCGCCAATTTATATTTCAATTATGTTTTACATTATATCTATCTTAAGTTGAAAATTATAGAAAAATCCTTTAACAACTATTTTAGTCATTAAAGGATTATATTAGTTTAAATTCAATCAGCCAATTTTAAATTTTAAGTTACATAAAGTCTGCAAAGTGATCTCTGTAACGCATATGCATGACAGATCCTACTATAAACAAGAATAGGATAATAAACATGTTGTATAACGTTAATTCCCAATGCGTAATAAAGTACCATTCTTTATGTAACACTGCAGAACGATATGCTTCTGCAAGATAATAAATAGGATTTAATTTCATTACATCTTTTACAATACCTTCTGGAGGTACAATTAAAATAGAGGATGCAAAGAACACCATTCTCATCAATGCCTGAATTGCTTGTTGGGTATCCTTAACAAGTACGCCAAGCGTTGATGTAAATAACGCAATAGCCGTTGTAAGAATTAAGGCAAACGGGACATATAAAAGCAGTTGTATTGTATAAATTGTAGGGTAATAACCTGCTAACATACACAATAAAATGACTACAAAAAGTAACGCCAAATGCCCATAGAATCTACTCATTACAATATATGATGGAATAATAGACAGTGGAAAGTTCATTTTTGCAACTTGATTATATTTTGTTGCTATTGATTTTGTACCTTCTAATATACCTTGGTTAACAAAGAACCACATGCTAATACCAACAAGCAACCAATAAATGAATGGCACACCGTCTACTGGTCCGTTATTTCTTATTCCCAAACCAAACACAAACCAATAAACCATAATTTGCATAGCTGGATTTATGAGTTCCCAGGCCATACCTAAGTAGTTATTAGTATTGGTGATTTTAACTTGGAATTGTGCCAATCTTTGAATTAGATAGAAATTTTTTAAATGCTCTTTAAATACTACCCATACTGCATTCATTTAAATAAACCACACTTTCAATCGATTTACCTAATCACACTTCATTTGTGATATTGTGTTTAATTTTAATATACGCTTTATTTACTATCATAACAACATTCATTTACTATCTTAAATTAGATAACTAAAAAGTGCCATAAATGATATTTTTTTGTATAATAAATGGTACAACATCGTTAGTGAAAAATGAGATATAAGCTTACTTAACTTTTTATTTTTTTAATAATTTATCTTAATAGTTGATTTTATATCTTAAATTCAGTAAAATTTAACAACTGTGTAAAACATCACTTTGTTAAATTGTACTCACTTACTTTACAATAGGTTTATAAATTTAACAACTAATATAATATATAATATACTAGAAGTAACTGTAAATAAGGAAGGTAAAATTATGAATGTATCGGTTAACATTGAAAATGTGACTAAAGAGTATCGTATTTATCGTAATAATAAAGAACGCTTAAAGGATGTCCTTCTTCCATTTCATGAAAACAAAACTTTTTATGCTTTAAACGACCTATCCTTAACGGCATATGAAGGCGACGTAATTGGCCTTGTGGGTATTAATGGTTCTGGTAAATCTACGTTAAGCAATATGATTGGTGGATCTCTATCTCCGACTAGTGGTGTTATTAAACGTGAAGGCGACGTAAGTGTTATCGCAATTAATGCTGGATTAAATGGCCAATTATCGGGCGTTGAAAACATCGAATTTAAAATGTTATGCATGGGCTTTACTAGAAAAGAAATCAAAAAACTCACGCCTGACATTATTGAATTCAGTGAGCTTGGCGAATTTATTTATCAACCCGTCAAAAAATATTCTAGTGGTATGCGCGCAAAATTAGGTTTTTCTATTAATATTACTACCAATCCAGATATTTTAGTCATTGATGAAGCATTATCAGTAGGCGATCAAACTTTCGCTCAAAAATGTTTGGATAAAATATTTGAATATAAAAAACAAGGAAAAACTATTTTCTTTGTGAGTCATAATATGAAACAAGTTCGTGATTTCTGTACCAAAATTGCTTGGATTGAAGCAGGTAAATTAAAAAAATTCGGCGAGTTAGATGATGTCTTACCTGAATATGAAAAATTCTTAAATGGTTTCAAAAAACGTTCGAAAGTAGAACAAAAACAATTTAGAAATGAATTAGATGACTCTAGATTCGTAATGAAATAACACAAAATTTAATATTGTTAACTATAAAAAAGCGTAAGCTACAGTAATTCCAACTTGTAACTTACGCTTTTTTGTTTATTTTTTTCGCGCTTCCTTTATTACTTTAAATACAAATCGAGGGATTGATTTCATTCTTCCTAATCGCTTCCAATCTATAATCAATCGATAGACCCATTCTAAATTCAAACGTCTAAACAGTTTTGGTGCTCTTTTTTTAGAGCCACTAAACACTTCAATAGATCCGCCAACTCCCATTAGTATAGTTTGAGTAAAGCGATGTTTATAACGTTCTATCCATTGTTCCTGTCTAGGGTATCCCATCCCTACAAATACATAATCAGGATTAAATGAGGTTACTTGCCTTAAAACCATTTCATCAGACAAATCAAAAAAGCCATGATGAAAATCAAAATTAATATTTGGGTATTTTTGAGCTAAATTTTGATGCGCTTTTATAACCACTTCATCTTTTGCACCTAGTAAAAATACATTTTGATAATTTGCATTAGCAATTTTCAAACATTCTTCCATAAGCTCAATACCTGGAACGCGCTCTTTTAAAGGCGTTCTAAGTAATTTGGAAGCTTTGACAACGCCAGTGCCATCTGGAACAACATAGCTCGCACTATTAATTAAATTACGATAGCTCACATTATCTGTTGCGAAATCTACTATCTCTGGATTTGCAGTAACAATAAATAAATTTTCGGGACTATTTTTTAAGAAAAAATGTTTAACATTTTCGCGCATGTCCTCTAAAGTAACATTATCAAAATATACTGATAACACGTTTACTTTATTTAGTTTGTTGCTCTCTGTCATTATTCGTGATCTCCTAATTCAAAATATACCAAATACAAATTAATATTTAGTTATTATTGCTATATTAACATATTACTCATTTTTCATATGTTTAAAAGTAATTTCTGTATTATTCATTTCATAAAATACATCAAAAGTCTAAATGCTTTCTTGTTTAGATTACTTTATACTAAAGGATATGCTATAACAACATACCTTTTAATAACATGGAAGTTGTTGAAAATATAAACCGAGGTAATCATATGACAAAAATACATGAATTTTTCAGCTCTGCTATTCAACTCAATTTATATTGGGTAGTCATTATAGCTTTAATTTATATAATTATTCATACTTATCGTAATAAACCATTCAATAGAATTTTAGATATTTATTTCAATTATATCCCAGTATTAACGCATGAGTTCGGACATATTTTATTTAATAAACTAAGCGGTGGAAAAGCTAAAGATTTAGTTATTGTATCTTCTCCTACTGAACGTATTGAAACGTCACAACAAGGGTTTGCTATTACACAATCAAAAAGTCGCTTAGGACAATCTATCACTACGTTCGGCGGATATGTAATGCCCCCTCTTATGCTGTTTTTAGGATTTTTAGCAATAGAGTTCCAATATCCGAGCTTATTTTTAACTATATATCTATTTATCTTTATTTATTTTTTAATGCTAACTTCAAGAAAATTACTCCCCATTTTTATAGTAATTTTATTTATCGCGTTACTTTATTTTTTATTTGAAAGTAATAACCAGCTTATGATGTTTTATATTGTAACCTTTACAACTCACTTTATTTTAGGTGTACTTTTAGGAGAAGTCTTACAATCTTCAGTAACTATATTCAAACTTACGTTTTCACAACAATCTATTTCATGGGATGGTAGCACTTTAAAAAATTTAACACGTATACCTACTTTTATTTATAGTTTCATCTGGATAGCAATCAATATATATACGGTCTATCGATTATTCTATGCATACTTCAGTCCTTAGATTACTAAACTTGAGACAATCGTCTCAAGTTTTTAGTTTCATAGTAAAAAAGTGGATGTTCAAAAGCCACCCACCACAGTAATACTATTTATTTTTCAGCATAAATATGTTCCGCATTATCATAACTTAAAATTGTGATATTATCGTCTTTTTGAACAATAATCACCTTATTTGTATCATCCTTATTAATAATTTTGACCTCTTCATCAATCAAAATATCTTTACTTGTGAGATAAATTAATAATTCAGTACGGTCACGAACACGTTTAATTGTGACTATGTCGTCCGATTCAAAAGAAAGTAAATTTGTTGTATAAATTTCCTTGTATTTACTGTCTCGTGGGATAATTCCTCCATGAGGACAAGTGATAGGATAATCTAATAACTTATCCAAGCGTTCTACGAATAGATTAGAAACTTTATGTTCTAAAACTTCTGCTTCTTGATGTACTTCTTCCCAATTATATTTCAATATTTTTATTAAAAATAATTCTATTAAGCGATGACGTTTAATAATATCCAATGTATATGTTAAACCTTTTTCTGAAAGTTGGACACCTTTATATGGTTTTGTTACTACATATCCAGATTTTTCTAAACGATGAACCATTTCACTCACAGAAGGTGGTTTGATATTTAGATATTGGGATAATGTTTTATTTGAAACAAATAATTGATCCCCATCATGCGTTAATATCGCCTTTAAATAATCTTCTTTTTCCTCAGTTAGCATTATCTCACCTCTCAAATCATTCAATTCATTGTATCACGAATCAACTTGACACGCTAAATCTTCATGGTATATTATAAAATAAATTAGGTTAGCCTAAAAATATTATTAAGGAGGTCTAATATGTTAAAGGTTGAAAATTTAAACCTTATGTTAGGGAATAAACATGTCTTACAAAACATTAATTTAACCATTCCTGTACAAGGTGAGATCATTGGCATAATGGGTCCAAACGGTGCTGGAAAATCTTCATTACTTAAATCGTTTATTGGTGAGTTCAAATCAACTGGTAGCGCACACTTAAACGATCATTTTATACATAATTCTTTAAAATCAATCACTTATATCCCGCAAAAAGCACATATCGATTTAGATTTCCCAATCGACGTCGAAAACGTAGTCATATCAGGTGCTTACAAAGATATTGGTTGGATTAAATGGGTAACTACAGCGACTAAAAAAAGATTAAATGAGCTTATGCAAACGCTAGAATTAGAAGACTTACGTCATCGTCAAATCTCTGATTTGAGTGGCGGACAATTACAGCGTGTTCTTGTGGCACGTGCATTAATGACTGATAGTACACTTTATTTATTAGATGAACCATTTGTAGGTATAGACTTTCATAGTGAGAAAATAATTATGGCACAACTTCAAAAATTGAAAAATGCAGGTAAGTTACTTTTAATTGTTCATCACGATTTGTCAAAAACTGAAACGTATTTTGACCGTGTCATACTATTAAATAAAACCATTCGCTATTTTGGAGACACTGCAACAGCAATGCAACCAGAGAATTTAAATAACACATTTTTAAATTCTACTCCTAAAAGTGAAAAGACTGCACAATTATAGAAAGGACGTAACTTATCATGGAATTTTTTCAGCATTTACTCGATTATAAATTCTTAAGCAATGCCTTGGTTATTTCAATTGTTGTTGGGATTGTATGCGGTACAGTTGGATGTCTTATCGTTCTTAGGGGACTTTCACTCATGGGTGATGCAATGAGCCATGCAGTATTGCCCGGCGTTGCTCTCTCTTTCTTATTCGGCATACCAATGTTTATTGGGGCTTTAGTTACTGGCATGATTGCGAGTATATTCATTGGGTTCATTACAAAAAATAGCAAAACCAAACCAGACGCTGCGATTGGTCTTAGCTTCACAGCATTTTTAGCAACAGGTATTATTTTAATCAGTTTAATCAACAGTACAACAGATTTATATCACATACTATTTGGTAACTTGCTCGCTGTAACTCAATCGACTTTTTGGGCCACAGTAATTGTTGGTATTATCGTTATGTCATTAATCATTCTATTTTATAGGCCTTTAATGATTTCAACGTTTGATCCAGTATTTAGCCGAATGAGTGGCTTGAATACTACATTAGCCCACTATTTTGTAATGCTATTACTATCATTAGTCACTGTCGCGAGTATACAAACTGTAGGTATCATTCTAGTCGTAGCATTATTGATTACGCCTGCGTCAGCAGCATTTTTAATTGCTAAAAAGTTACATACAATGATGATTATCTCTAGTACCTTTAGCACGATCAGCGCAATTGTAGGCCTATATTTCAGCTATATTTATAACTTACCAAGCGGGGCAACAATTGTATTGTGTGCATTCTTGATATACATCGTTACTTTTATATTAACTAAATCACAGATTTTAAATAAGAAAGGAAATACAATATGAAAAAATTAATTACAGTCGCACTTATTTTCATGCTATTTTTAGCTGCGTGTAGTAATGGAAGCAGCGAAAATAGTGAAAAATCAACAAATGATAAGTTAAAAGTTGTTACAACAAACTCAATATTATACGACATGGTTAAAAACACTGCTGGAGATAATGTTGAGATACATAGTATTGTACCAATTGGTCAAGACCCTCACGAATATGAAGTCAAACCTAAAGACATTAAGGCTTTAACAGATGCAGATGTAGTCTTCTACAACGGTTTGAACTTAGAAACAGGAAACGGATGGTTTGAAAAAGCACTATCTCAAGCTAACAAATCACCTGAAGATGACTCTGTAGTAAAAGCTTCTGATAAAGTAAAACCATTATATTTAGAAGGTGGCGAAGGTGACGAATCAAAACAAGATCCACATGCCTGGTTAAGTTTAGAAAATGGTATCAAATACGTTGAAACGATACGTGATACATTGTTAGAACACGATAAACAGCATAAAGACGATATCAAATCTCAAAGTGAGAAGTATATTGGGGAATTAGAAAAATTAAATAAAGAAAGTCATGACAAATTTAGTGATATTCCAAAAGAACAACGTGCTATGATTACAAGTGAAGGAGCTTTTAAATATTTCTCAGGACAATTTGACATCAAACCAGGTTACATTTGGGAAATCAATACTGAAAAGCAAGGAACACCTGAACAAATGAAGCAAGCTGTTCAATTTGTAAAGGATAATAATCTTAAACATCTTCTTGTTGAAACAAGTGTCGACAAAAAGAGTATGAAAAGTTTAAGTGAAGAAACGAATAAAGACATCTATGGTGAGGTCTTTACTGACTCAATCGGAGAAAAAGGCACACGTGGTGATTCTTATTACAATATGATGAAAGAAAATATCAAAACTGTACATGGCAGTATGGAATAAACATATAGGCTATTTAACCTAGAAATAGGTGAATAGTCCCATGCCGTGCGTTATCCTCCTTATTGCGTACGGTATGGTGGTATTCAAGCCTTAAATCATCTCCCAACTCCATCAATGATTGGTTCCTCCCCTCATTGATGGAGCTTTTTTGTCGATACTTCTTTTTATAATTCTTATGACAAAGTCATATTTAATAAAGAAAACTTCTACTTAACAACCATAAAAAAATATATAAGTCATTTTGGCATTTTAAAGTTATTCAAAAAGATTCCATTATTCTGTTAAGTTAGCTACAATAATCATTTCATCATAATTAATTACTTCACGTATTTTGAGCGCTGTTACTTCACTCACTTCTTCATCTTCAATAATTTGGTTTAACAAGCGACGTTGTTCTTTAAGTGCCATTAGTTTTATTTCATCTTTTTTATCCATTCCTTAAATTTATTACACTATAAGCAATGAATTCCACCCTACATCATCATACCTATAAACAAAGTTTACACAAAAAAGCTACCACTCATGTCGCTTAACATCGGTGGTAGCTTTTTAAAATTCCCATTAATTCAGGACCATCTTTATTATTTTGTATATTTGCATTTATTCTTACAAAACAATCATTGCACTAAATACTAATAATCATTTTCTCTTTCATATGTTTTACGTCTACGTTCTTCACGAGCTTCAGCACGTTTTTTCAACTGTTCAAACGTATTATTTTCTTTAGAGCTTAACAATATACTAGACTGTCTTGGCGCATCACTTTTACGATACATATAAGCACCTGTCCGATAAGCGGCACGTGATATCAGATGCCCCCCTACTGGCGATGTTAAATTAATAAATACTAAAGCCAATATCAGTCTGACACTTAAATAACCTTGTGAAGAAATAAAGAAAATAATAACACCTACAAGCGTCAGTAGCACTGAAAGCGTAGAACTTTTCGTCGATGCGTGACTTCGTAAAAAAACATCTTGGAATTTAATTAACCCTATTGCACTTATTAAGGCAATAATACTTCCTAAAAACATCATAAAGGCTGCAATTAAGTTAACGATTTCGCTTGTTATTTGCATTGAAGACGTGCCCCCCTTCTATAAATCTAGAAATTGACACGGTACTTACAAACGAAATAATCGCAATAAGTAAAATGGAATCAAGGAATGAGAATGTCCCAAAGACGATACTTAACATACCTACCATAGACATTAATATCGCACTTGCAGTATCAAAAGCAACTACTCGATCTGCTGTGGTCGGCCCTTTAATTAATCTGAATAAAGTTAAAAGCAACGCAATTCCAAATAAAATCAGTGCACTTGTAATGAAAAAATCAATAAGAGATTCTATCATTCTGCCACCTCCAATATGAGTCCTTCATATTGTCTAATACTTTTCAGCAATTTTTGCTTTTCTTTATCTGATACATCAATTGCATGTATAAAGAACTTTTGTTTTTCCTTTGAAATTCTTATTACTGTTGAACCAGGCGTTATAATAATTAAGATTGTTAAAAAAGACACTTCCCAATCACTATCTAACGTTGTTTCATAAGTAACTAAACCAGGATTTAGGTCTTTAGTTTTAAATAAAATATAATTTATCGTAGTCATACTAGAAGTGACTAATTGGTAAAGGTACACCGCTAAGAATTTAATCGCTACCCAAACCTTTTTTAAGTAAAACTGTTGACCAAAGAAACGATGTAAAATATAGATAACTATTAAACCAATAAGATAACCAGAAGAGAATGTTGAGGCTTTAAATGCTTCTTCATCTTGAAAAAGTACCCATAAAAAGGCAATGACAATATTAAGTAAAACTTGTCTCATTATTTCTCCTCCTTCACTAAATGAGGATTTATCAATTGTTGATATCGTCCGTCATCCATATTTACTCGTGTGGCATTATCAGTAACTTTGAAAATGAGCGGCGCTGCAAGACCCATAGCTAGTACGACAGCAGTCAATATACCGATAAGTGTTTTACGATACATTGGAATCTTTTTAAATTCAGTTTCTTCTGCTTTCTTTTCGTTACCCAGGTACATCGTAAAGAATACTCTAAATAAGCTAAACATTGCAATTAGACTTGTAATAATCATTAAGGCAAGACCAATATAATTACCATTTTCTACAGCACCTTTGAAGATAAACACTTTACCTGGAAAGCCACTAAAAGGCGGCACTCCTCCAATAGCTAAAATCATAACTACAAATGCTACACCGAAAAATGGTTCCTGTTTCGCCAAACCATTTAAATTTCGATATTGTCTGTATCCAGTAATGTATATTAAGCTACCAACAATAAAGAATAGTAACGTCTTAACAACGATATCATTAGCTAAATAAAAAATTGCCCCATTCACACCAGCATAAGTATTGGATCCTAAGCCTAGGATTATAAAACCAATAGAAAGTATAACTTGATATGCTGCTATTTTTTTAATGTCACTATAAGCAAGTACTCCAAAGGCACCAATTAACATTGTGATACATGATAAAAATACTAACAATGGATGCGTAATACCTGTATGTCCATCAAACATAAGTGTAAAGAAACGAATTAAAGCATAAGCACCTACTTTAGTCATTAAAGCTGCAAAGAGTGCTGCAAGCTCAGTGTTTAATACTGCATAAGCTTTAGGCAACCACATGAAAAGTACTAACGCAGCTTTAGCACCAAACGCAATTAAAAAGACCATAGAGATAATCGTTACCGAACTTCTATCGTTCATTTCATTTAACCTTTGTGCTACAAGTCCAAAATTTAACGTACCTGTAAGCTTATACAATAACCCAATACTTAAAAGCAATAACCAAGAACCGATTATATTAAGGACGACATAGATAATTGCTGCACGTAATTGTTCTACCGATTGTCCTAATGTAATCAAAACAAAAGAAGCTAATAACATGACTTCAAACATAACGTAAATATTAAATAAGTCAGCTGTAAGGAATGAGCCAATCACCCCAACGGTTAAGAACAAAATAAAACTCGGTAGATAATAACGTATTGCCCTTTTTTCTGTTCTACCAAAGCCATAAGCCATAATCAGAGTTACAACAAAACTCGACGTAGCAACCATTAATAAACTTAATGAATCACCAACAAATTGTATGCCAAACGGTGCTTCCCAGCCTCCAAAATCTAATTTGATAGGTTTATTATTCATTACATAGATTAATAAAAACAATGAAACTAACGTTGTTAGAGCCATCGTGCCAATTGAGAAGAAACGAGATAACCCACTATGAGTACGTATAAACACAAGTGCCAACGCACAAATTGATGGGAGAAGTAATGGTAGTATTAATAAATTACTCATTAACATCGTCATCATCCCCCCTCAATACATCGATTTCATCTTCTTTAGTTACACGATATGTTCTATAAACAAGTACTAATAAAAAGGCTGTCATAGCAAATCCGATTACAATAGCAGTTAAAACGATTGCTTGTAATAGAGGATCAACAAAGTTTTGGTTGCCCTCTCCAATAAGGGGCTCAACCATATTCTTCTCATATTGTCCCATGCTCATGATAATTAAATTTCCAGCGTGCGTGTATATAGAAATGCCTAAAACAATTCTAATTAAATTGACCGATAATATCATATACGTTCCGATAAATATTAAGAAGCCAATAACCATTAATAATATAAGATTCATGAGCGACCACCACTTATAGATAACATCACTGTTACAACAACACCCACCACAGATAACACGATACCTGCCTCAAATAAGGTTACTGTTGTTAAATGCACCTCACCTAACAATGGTAATTGAACATATGCATCAGTTTGATAAAGGAACGGTTTACCAAAAAACATAGGCACAATTGCTGTAGCAAATGAAATTAATGAGCCAATAATCATTAATATTCTAAAATCTAGCGGTAGCGCCACTAACACTTGTTTCACATCAAAGGCCAAGAACATTAATATAAAAGCTGAACTAAACACAAGACCACCAATAAAGCCTCCACCCGGATTATTATGCCCTGCTAAGAACAAATAAAATCCAAATGTTAACAATATAAAGACGACAATCTTAGTTATCGTTCGTAATACGACATCATTCTCTTTCATCTTGACCCCTCCGTTCTTTAAAGTTAAGTAGTGTATAAATTCCTAAGCCAGCAATAATCAGGACCATACCTTCAAACATTGTGTCCAACGCACGGAAATCACCAAGAATAGAATTTACAATATTTTTACCACCAGCTAATTCATATGCATCATGATAGAAAGTTGAAATTGTAGGCATCGTCTCACTTTGTTGTGCAATAAATACGAGTGTCACCACCACCACTGCCATCATAAGTGACACGATAATTTTGACTGCTTCGCGTTTTTTGTGAACTTTTGTACGCGGTACGTTAGGTAGTCTTGAAAAACTTACAATGAATAAAATTGTCGTAATCGTTTCTACCACTAGTTGTGTCAAAGCGAGATCGGGCGCTTTCATTAATATGAAAAATATTGTCACACAATAACCGATAATACCGTTTAGAATAACCATCGTTAAACGTTGACGAATAAATGTTAAGGCAATTCCTAACACAAAGACAACGATTAATGTAATTACTTCTAACGGACCAAATTCACTTACTTCAACTTGGTTCAATTCAGGGAAACCAGCTTGAATAATGCCATAGATAACTATCATTATAAAAATAATCAATGTTAATGTGATATAGTGGTTTAAACGGTTATTCATTAACGTACGAATACTATAACCAGAGTATTGTTCAAATTGCTTATATGAGCCTAAATATAAATCTGTAATAGATTTCACCTTAATTTTATTGATATGTTTTTTCCAATCAACTTTAAATACAGCAGTAAAACCCACAATCATAACAATCAAACTCAATATCAGCGGTAAATTAACGCCGTGCCACTGTGACACATGTGGCGCTATGGCATCTACATTTTCTCCAATTGTGATACTTCGTAACGCCGGTAAAATTACATGATGCCCAAAGAGATTTGGAACAAAGAATACAACCGGTAACAAAATCATCATAATTGCAGAAGGTAGTGTAAACATGAAGGGTTCATGAGGTTTTGTCATTGGTAAATCTGCATGCTGATAATTTCCCCAGAATACTTCCTTAATCATGTAAACTGCATAAATTAGCGTAAATATACTTGCTCCAAACCCAATTAAAGTGATAATAATCGTCAATAATATATTGAATTGTGGTAATTGATATGTACTCACCAACCCATCAAAGAACATCTCTTTACTTAAAAAACCATTTAAAAATGGTATACCTGCCATAGATAAAGCTGATAGTAGCATTATAATATGAGTAATTGGAAATACTTTTCTTAAACCTGCTAATCTACGTATATCTCTTGTACCTGTTTCATGGTCAATAATGCCTACCCCCATAAATAAAGCACCTTTAAATAGAGCGTGATTCATTAAATGGAATAAACTTGCAAACAATATCAGACCATAAATTTTAGATAGTTCGCCTGTCGGGTGTTGTGCAAAACCTCCGCCCAAGCCAGCCATTGCTACAATCATTCCTAATTGACTAACCGTCGAGTATGCTAATATTGCTTTCATATCGACTTGGCGTAACGCTGTAACCGCACCAAAAATCATAGTGGTTAAACCTATAAAAGTAACACAATAAATATAAAAATCACTTAAGCCTAATACTGGGGTGAATCTATATAATAAGAATATACCTGCTTTAACCATTGTCGCTGAATGTAAGTAAGCACTTACCGGTGTAGGTGCGGCCATTGCTTTTGGTAACCAAATATGAAATGGAAATTGTGCTGATTTTGTAAACGCACCTAATAATAGAAGTATAATGATAGGTATAAACAAATCACTTTGTGCGATTTCATCGCTTTGTTCAATAATTGAACTGATTGAATTTGTTCCTGTTATAGTATAAATCATAATAAAACCGGTTAATAATGCTAAACCACCGAACACTGTAATCATAAAGGACTGTATTGCGCCAAATTGGCTATCACCTTTGTTATACCAATATGCAATCAATAAGAACGAAGATACACTAGTTAATTCCCAGAATACGTACATCAGAATTGTATTGTTAGCAGTTACTACACCTAACATACTGAACATAAATAATAATAAATATATATAAAAACGCGGTAAATTGTCGTGTTCTTTAGATAGATATTGTGTAGCATAATAAAATACGGCTAAACCAATAAGTGATATTAACAGACTAAAAAAAAGACTTAATCCATCTACTCTGAAATCTATATTAATATCTAACAATGTAAGCCATGGTATTTTAACCGTTACAAAGTCCCCTTCTAATATACGAGGTATTTGCCACAAAAAGTAAATTGATGCGATGATTGGTGCAATCAATGCGACTTGGCCAGCATATCGTTGAAATCCAAGCTTTATCAACGTGAATAATAACGCCACCATAATTATAATTAAGGCACTAAGTAAAAATATAAAACTCATCCTATCCCTCCTTTAACTATAAATTTAAAGCTATTGTTGTTTTAGTGGATTTGGTAGAAATACCTATAAATTTCATTGTCTCGTAAGTCGTTTGATGACCTAAATATTTTTGAATAATAGAAATTGAAATACCAGATTGATATGCATGATAAGCAAATGTTTTCCTTAATGTCGTCAAACCAATATGTAACATACCTAATTCTTCAGCAGCTGCATGAATAATACGATAAGCTTGTTGTCTGGAAAGACCTTTCAAAGTTCTATTTGATTGAAATAATAGTTCTTCATTTTTAAGATTTTGCTCTGAGATGAATAATAATAATTCATTTCTCAATGTTTCAGGTAATCTTATATGAATATTAGGAGAATTTTCTTCTAACCAATACTGTTTAATCTCATCATAGTCATCCTTCACGTCCACTACAGAAAGATTGAGCAATTCAGACAGTTTAACACCTGTATGGATAGCAAATTTAAATAAAAGATAGTCACGTTGCGACTTATTACTTAACACCTCATACATAGCTCTTATTTCTTTTATATCCCTGATAGGATCCACTTGATTCATATATTCACCTCTTAACAAATTAAATGTTTCTTATTTAATGATATATGATATTTATGTCACATGGAAGTATTTAAGACAAATTTTCCAAAAAAATTTGCCCGTTTTTACCTAGGAATACGATATATAAAGTGAAAGGAGGTTGAACAAATGAATCAAATCAAACAGCTTGCAGTCACCTTGTCCCGCGTATTATATGATAAAGATGGAAAAGCAACACTATTCAAGCGCCACTTTACACATTTAAATACCAATGCTACGCCAGAACAATTAAAAAGCTTTAAATCAATCATTGAGCAAATCACTGGAGAACGTTTTGACACAATTGAAATCATAAAAACTGAAACTATTAATTAAGGAGGAAAATTTTATGGTACAAACATTAGAACTTATTTTTAATGACGCTGTGAATAAAACAATCAAATTACAGTTACCTAAAATTCAACATTTTGTAAATGAAGGCTCAGTAAAAGAAGGTATGAACAAATTAATTAACCTTGATATTTTAAGACCTAAGACAGGTATTCCTACCAAAGTGCACGCTGCTCAAGTGATTGATAAGACTACAAAAGTATTATTTGATAACGAACTATCACCAAAATAATCTAAAATTCCTGCTACTTATTAAATAAAAAAGGCTTGAAACAATAGTTTCAGGCCTACATTTTTACGCAGACTAATGGTAATGTGTTCATCCATTAGTAGTCTACAATACTATATTATTATAACATTAATCTCGATAGGGTCTTAAACGAACCGCATCGCCAAAAAATATCTTTTTTTTACCTAACTTCTTGCACATTGCATACTTATCATATACTTCAACCACTTGTGCTAAGTTTTTATAGGATTTTCTTGGGTTCAACACTTCTATAAATTGATTTTTTCTAATTCCCTCATTGCTCCCTGCTCCAACAAAAAAAGTTTCTTGGTCTGTTAGGCGAATTATGGAAAGTTGATTCAATATAATTATTCACTCACTTCTTCAAAAGCTATTTTCATTATAAAGTTCTTTTTCACTTCATAGTTGTTAACATTATTTCCAAAATCATTAACATACGTATTCTATTACATTTTATGTGTTGTGTACATCTTATTAGCACAAAAAGTTGCATTCTTTTTATTAATTTAAAAATAGGAAAAGCATATTCTTTCCTATATAATGAAATTATCCTAATAGAAAGCGTGATTTAATGTTATTTTTATATATTATTGGGATTATCGCAGGGATGGTTGTGCCGTTCCAAACTTCAATCAACTCTAGATTAAGCCTTTATACCAAGTCTTCATTCTATGCGTCAACAATCTCATTTGTTACAGGTACAATCTTTTTAATATTAATCAATCTCATAATAAACCCACATGTCTTTACGTTCCAATTTTACAATAACCAATCTTTTAGTTACATATGGTTTGTAGGAGGTATACTTGGCGTCATATTTCTTACTGGAAACTTGTTGCTTTTACCGCGTTTGGGTGCCTCATTAACCGTGGTTTCAACTGTAGCTGGTCAAATCATCATGGGGGTCGCAATTGACACGTTTGGATGGTTTGGCGCCGATAAAGAACCTTTTACTGTCTTAAAAATAGTAGGAATTGTTTTTTTGATTTTTGGTATTATTCTAATGAATTATGTACGCAGTACTCTACGTAATAAAAACAGTAACCAATCACTATATATTTGGTTAGTTATCGGATTTATGTTTGGTTTCTGTCCTCCCATTCAAACAGCAATAAATAGCGCATTAGGACAACAATTACAATCTCCAGTAACTTCTGCTTTAATTTCATTTATAGTTGGAACCATTGTATTATTAATTTTAACTTTATTTTTCAATAGAAGTCTTAAACTCGCTACTTTCACCCCTAACCAAGGTCCTCTCAAACCAGTTTACTTTATTGGGGGCATTCTTGGAGTCATCTTTGTAACTACAAATATTATATTAATGCCTTATCTCGGTGCTGCATTGACTATTATTGTAGTCATGCTAGGTCAAATGTTAATGGGAATTGTTATAGATCACTTTGGTTTATTAGGCACCTATGTAAGTAAAATTACTCCTAGAAAAGTGTTTGGTATTCTTTCTATAACTATAGGTATTATATTGTTAAGATTATTTTAAAAATTGTCCCTCCGAGTCATTTACTTTTAACATTTAGTAAATGACTCTATTTTTTACAACAAAAACATCTATTTTCACAGTATAATCAATTCATTAAGACATCTAGAGGTGATACTACTGAAAAAATTATTTGTGTTTTCTTTTGTAACAATATTATGTTTAAGCATCAGTGCACTCTGCTTTTATTATTTAAGATTTAATATGAAAGACAATAAAGCGACTCAAATTGAAACATTAAAAGTAACCCATAATAATCCATACGTTATTACAGGTAGACAAGAGCCTTTGAAACACATTCCTATTCATTACGAATCTCAAAATGGGTACATTAGTGACTGGTTTGTTAAATCCAACGATAAAGTAGAGACAGATCAACCACTATTTGAATACTACAACCCATCAATTGAACAGCAAATCAATAAAAAGCAAAAAAACCTCATTCACTTACAGCAAATTAATAAAATCTCTTCTCCTATTATAGGTTCAGAAATAGTACGTTTACAAAACCAAATTACTCAACTTCAATCCCAACTCCGTATTCAAGTCTTCTCTCCAACAGCTGGCATTGTATATATTAACCCTCATTGGACGAACCAAACCAAAGTTCCGGTCCTACAAATCTATCATCCCACTACTGTAATTAAAGTGGAAGTTTCAGAAGCAATAGTTCATTCACTTCAGTTAAATAGCAAAGTCTCATTGCTAGATGATCAACAGCAATCATACTCTGGCGAAGTAAAATACATCTCTAAATACCCTACTAACTTTGATACTTCTACTGAACCATCTAAATATCTAGTCCATATTAGTTCAACCACGCCCCAATTTTATGGTAAACATTTTAAAATTAAAATTCCTAACCAACTTATAAAAATCCCTAAGAGCTCAATATATAAAGGGCAATTTGTTTACGTACAAAGAAATAATAAATTTATAAAACGGGTTATTAAATTACAAAATACGGGTAATAAAAAAGATGTGTTAGTTCTAGAAGGTTTAAATCAAGGTGATATCATAGCAAAAAACGCTAATACCATACTATCTAAAAATTAGCAGTACACGTTATAAAATGTTATTATTTAAAAATAAACTAACATTCTTTTATCTTTTTATCCTATGACAAGAAATTGAAATCTAAAGATATAAATTTCTTTTAATATATTGGTATTTAAATAATTGTATTAATAATAGAAATCATTGATACCACGCTTAAACACTTTTTTGTTTACTTTCTATTTTTATTTAGTTATAATAAACTAAATAATAGTGGTTTTAATATATTTCACTTAAATATAATCGAGCCACAAATTATGGTAAACACTTTGTATTAAACTTTGAATTAAGACAAATAATTATACAAAAAACTTTTAATATGTATATTTGATTGGGCATTTAGAATAGGGAGGAATTAGGATGGCTATCACCAAAATCAATGATTGTTTTGAATTATTAGCTATGGTCACATATGCTGACAAACTAAAAGGTATTATCAAAAAAGAGTTTTCAATAAGTTTCGAGGAATTCGCCGTTTTAACTTATATTAGCGAACATGAAAGTGAAGAATATTATTTAAAAGATATTATCAATCACTTAAATTATAAACAACCCCAAGTTGTTAAAGCTGTTAAAAACTTATCACAAGAAGATTATTTTGATAAAAAGCGTAATGAACAAGACGAAAGAACAGTTTTAATTCTTGTTAATTCTAAGCAACGTAAAAAAATTAATGAACTCTTAAGTCGCATTAACGATCGTATTAAAGAAGCTAATGACGAAAAAGAAGTTTAATCTAATTGAACATTAAATAGAGCTTGGTATATATTCAGCTCAATTTAATAAAAGGATTCTTCAAATATATTGAAGAATCCTTTTATTTTATTTAACTTCAGTTTGAATTTACAATAATAATCTAATAAATGTCTTACTCTGCTATTTTTTCAAGTAAAAACCTGCTAATAAAGTATAAGGACTTTATTAGCAGGTTTTTGTCTTTAGTAATAAAATAAAACATATTTTTACACTGTATGATTCATTTAGGATAAACCATTTTTTGTGTATGTTTGGGTTTGGATGAAATTCAAATAAACTTTTAAGAAATAACTCGATTCTTCTATATGAGGCGCATGGCCTGATTGATCAAATTCAGCAAATGTTAAATTTTCAAATGCGTTATCGTATTGTTCCATACATTCTTCCATTAATATAGGGTCGTACTTCCCGTTAACAACTAACGTTGGGACATCGACATATTCAATCACCACATCTTTATCAAAAGCTGGAAAACCCATTAAAGCTCTCGTAGCAATAGCGCTATCTTCAGATGATTGTCTACTATATATAAGCTGTTTTTGAAACCATTTTTTTGCTTTTTCTTTTTCTTTATACATATATGGTAATAATAGAATGAGTGATTCAGATTTATCAAAACCTTCAATTTCATCTTGATGTTCTATCATTAATTTATTTAAACCGTGCACACTATCTATAAGATTCGTTGCTATTAACGTTAAAGATTTTACTTTTGATTCGTATTTATTCGTAAATTGTTTAGCTATTACGCCTCCCATATCATGACCAATCAAGTGAGCTTCTTTGACTTCCAATTGTTTCATTAACATATTTAAATCTTCGACATGGTCTTCCAAATTAAAGGAGTTCGGCTTTGAAGATTTACCATGCCCTCGTACATCGTAAACAATAACATCAAAGTTATTTTTTAATGCGTCTTTCAAGCTATATAAAGATGCCATATTACTATCTAGTCCATGTATTAATATTACAGGAAAACCTTGACCCTCACGGATATATGCAATCTCATTGTTACAACTTGTTTCTATTTTGTTCATCTTGGGCCACCTCCCCTTACAGAAATAATATACCCTTATTCCAGGTTGTTTACGCTTTGATTTCTAATTTAACCTTAATATTGTTTGTTCAAATTAATTATATTTATCGTCCAAATTATAAAAACTCTCTTCTAGTTAACTAATCATGAATGTTAACCAATTGAAGAGAGTTGATAAAATGCAATATTTAATTCTTTTAATTTCTAGATGATATACGTATTGTATAATAAATAATGACAATTAATAGTAATACCCAAATAATAATCGAGCCAATTTGAGCGATTTCAGGGCTGCCTATCATAGCGTCAATTGTTTTTTGACAGAGTAATAAACCGATTCCTGTAAATTCTAACCTTCTAAAGTAAAGACCAGCAACACTAAATAAAATCCCTACAAAAAAGACCGCTTGATGTCCATATATTGTTACTGCTACAATTCCCAAATTCAAATTAAATGCGTGGGCTATAATTAAAATAAAGGAAACGCCTGCAACAACTAATCCGATTATTCTTTCTAATTTATTACTATATAAATAATTCTTCCAATCAATACGTAGGTAGATATAAATTGAAATAGGTAAGATAACTAAACAATAAAAGATAGTTAACCCTGTTACTGCTTGAAATGGAACAAACTGTTTATCATATAAATACGATATCAATATAAAATTAAGTATAAAAAATACAATGGGATTTAACTGTAATGTAAATAAATTACGTTGTACCGTCAAAATAATTTCTGCGGGAGATTTTCTTCTATATTGGATATAATCCTCATCTCGAGCCTCTGATTTGTGAAAATCTTTTTTTAATTTCACTTTAATATCATCTATTAGATTTGGAGAGAGGCCCTTATGAGTAAAGTAATCGTTAATATTTTCTACTAATACTTTATCGTTAACTCTCATGATTAGCTCCTTTAAAAATATTTAATCTGTAACTTATAATCAGTCATTCATTTTAAAATGACATGTTTATACTTTATTATAATTCAATTTATAATCTCATACTTCATTATATTTTAACAATAAAATAACCGACAAGTACATAGGTTAATACTTGTCGGCCATTCTATTTATTTAAAATGTGATATACACTTGGTTACTCACCAATATCTATACGATAAAGTTTAATATTTTTATCGCTTGGTGATGAAGAACTGAATTGATAAGAAACATCGTCGTCTTGTACATAACCAAAGTTACCAGTGACATTATTATAATGTTCACGTGCAATTGCGTCTTTACTCACTTCATTCTTAACAGCTTCATATGCTGGTCCATCTGTATCATTGTAACTCATAGAAACACGAATAATATCGCCTTCATTTTTCTTACCATCAGTTGTTACAACGAGAAGACCATTTTCTTTTTTAAATTCATAATAATGTTCATTATTATCAGGGCTATGTGAATATATTGGTGTGTCATTTTCATTTAATACACTTTGGATAGATTCACCTAATTTTGCACCTTCTAATTCTGTATCTCCTTCTTGCAATGATTTAACATTTTGGATTGAGTTACCTGAAGCTGCATCAACACTACCTACACTAATACCAGAAAATGCTAATCCTGAAACTAAAACCGCTGCAAATATCTTTTTCATAAGCACTCTCTCCTTCTATTTATAAGCTATTTTGTGCTCATCAATAGTGTACTACAAATATTACATAATTAACAGGGATGTTACAAAATCATTACATTTTATTTTTTTTAGTAATATACGTAGTTATTTATTATTTATAGTTTCTCTTTTTTATTCTTTTTTATAAAATCAGTAACAACATCAATAAATTCTGTTTTTTGTTCTACAAACGGATATAGACCAGATTCTTCAAATACTTTAAATGATACATCTCCGATATAATCACCAACTTCTTTAGCCTCTACAACAGTTGTTCTTTCACCGTGTTGCCCAACGAGAATAAGGGTAGGTATGTCTACTTTTCCTAAATAATGATTAATATTATTATTATTAAATGATTCTCTCACTGCATTCAATTCCATTTTTGTAGCAATTGTATTTGTGTCTTCGACTTGTTTTAGAAACTTTTTAGCTTTTGCCTTTGAGTAATACAAATGCTTATCGAAAAATTTCTGTTGTGCTTCTTTATCCCAATTACGAACTTTATTTGAGTATTTACGATATAAACGTTCTTCTGGGCTCCTGTCATTAAGTAAGGTTGGATTTACTAGCATTAATGTCATTACTGTTTCTGGATATTGAGCTACAAATGAAGCTGCGACTGAACCACCTAATTCATGACCAATTAATGAACACTCATCAATATATAAATAATCTAACAATGCTTTAATATCCTCAGAGTAGATTTTAAAGTCAATTTCATTCGGCCTATCTGAATAACCGTGCCCTCTTAAATCAACAAGCACAACTTGATGAGATTTATTTAAAATTTCTTCAATCTCTTTATATACCGACAAATTATCCAAGGCAGTATGTATCATAACAATCGCACTGCCTTGGCCGCTCGTTCTATAATTTAAAGCGACTCCATCTTTTGTTGTAAATAAATTCATAGATTATCTTCCTTTCTTTGCAATAGATAATATTGTCAATAGTTCTTCTGTTGTTCTAATTGTGAAGTCTATTTCTTCAGGTAAGGGTTCAATTTCTACTTCCTCATCTTCCTTAAACCATACACTAATCATCCCCATTGCTCTCGCAGGAGCAACATCATTAAGTGGATCATCACCTACATACATCGTTTCTTCAGGTTTTGTGCCAAGTTGAGACAGCATATCTTCAAATATCTTAGGATGAGGCTTACGGTACCCAACTGTTTCAGACGTTGATAAATAGTTAATCGCATCTTCCACGCCTAGAGCATGCATTCGAAATTGTTTTATTTTAGATTTACCATTTGCAATAACACCTGTAAGATAACCATTACTTGTTAGTTTCTCAAGTGTATATAATGTATCGTAATAAGGGAATACATAACGATAAAAGTGCATTTCAAAATCATTAAATAAATCCTTCCATGTTAAACGATCAACATGAAAGTCTTTGATGATTGCTTTATATAATTCTGGTTTATCGTGGTCTTCATCATCATCTAATTCTATAAATTTTTTCTTAAAATCTGCAAGTTGAATACGAACCAAATAGTCATGAAACCTTTCATATTGCTCTTCAATAAATTTTTCTCGTGATTTTTTACGATCTAAGAGTGTACCTTCTAAATCAAAGACCACCGCTTTTACTTGTGTTAAATCCATCATCATTACCTCTTCAATTCAAAGTTTAATCATCATTTATTCATACATACGGGGCTGTGTAATCATAATATAAAATAATACAGGTATGCCTAATAACGCGAGTATAATACTAGCTGGTATTTGGAAAGGTGCTAAGACGACGCTTCCTAACCAATCTGAAAGTACCATAATTGTACCACCAATTATCATATTAAGTACCATTTGTTGTCCTAAATCAAAATGCCCATTATGTCGACGTACAAGTTGAGGTATCACCATACCAATAAATCCAATAATCCCAACATACGCCACAATGACAGCAGTCAATACAGATGAAATTAATAGCACGGTATATGTAATACTGCGAACATTTAAACCTAACGATTTAGCTCTTAAGTCACCAAGTTGTAATAGTTTTATTTTGGAAATCATGCTTAATAAGATAATAACTCCTATCACTAAGACTGTACCAATATAAATCACTTCATTGTATTCAGATGAAGAAAAGCCACCAAACATATAATTCACTATGTTATTCATTTTATTTTGATTGAATATAATTAGTATATAAAGAAACGCATTAAATAAAGCGCCAATCATAATACCTGATAATATTAAAGTTCTGATTGGGTAACCTCTTGACATAGCCATGGTTAAAACAATAACTAAAAACAATGTGACAATACTAAATACAACTGAAAATATTGGTAACCATACAAAAGATAAACCAAGAACAACAGCTAATCCTGATCCAAATGTGGCACCACTGGCTAAACCTAAAGTGAAACTGTCAGCTAAAGGATTGTTTAATAAAGTTTGAAACATATGTCCAGCAAGCGTTAGTCCTATACCTGCAAGTAATGCCTGTAATGTTCTTGGAATTCTTACTTGAATGAGGATAGTTTGGGTCAATGTATTGTTTATGTCACCAATACTCCATAATAAACTTAGCAATATGCTAGCGATGAGTACTGTTAGCCATATTATAATTGATTTATAGTACTTCATTTTTTTGCCACGCTTTCAGTAAAATCTTTCAATTATTACAATACCATCTGTCCACTATTAACACTATACCCTCTAAAATATATAGCAGGTATTTAAAGAGCAACTCAACATCAATAGCGTCATAAATATTATAAAACAAAGAATAGCATAGAATAAAACATAATAATGATACATAAGTAGAAAGCCAAATGTCACATTAACATTTGGCTTTCTACTTACTTCCTTTGAAAAATTTCTTTTATATTAAGTTTATAGAACACATATAAATTCATTTATTAGCTTCTATATTATTCTTTATAAATAGCCTTTTTTAAAGCTTTCAGACCGTCATCAATGCGTGGACCTGGACGTGATATTTTATTTCCATCTACTGATTCTACGCGGTTTTCTTGTACTGCATTAATCTCATTAAATCCGCCACGCTGTTGTAGTACTTTTTGATATGCTTCTTTAGATAGACCCATGGTTGAAATCATCACATCAGGATTTTCCTTAATAATGTCTTCTTTACTTACTTTTGACCAACCATCTAAATCAGCAAAACTATTTTTTGCATTTAATTGAGTTAACATATCATCAAAAAAAGTGTTTTTACCTGCTGTATATATCTCTGGTTCAGACGACACTTCCATAAACACTCTTTCTGACTTAGTATCTTCTGGCACAGACGCTTTTACTTCTTTAATATTCTGTTTCGTTTCTTTAATAAGTTTCTCTGCTTCTTTCTCTTTGTCTGTAACTTTACCAATTTGCTTGAATGTATCATACATCTTATTGATTGACTGCGCGTCTTTAACATAAACTACTTTAACACCATTATCTTTAAGCGTATCTAATATATCAGCGCTTGTAGCCTTTTGAGATTCATGCGCTAAAATTAAATCCGGCTTTGCTTTTAATAGTTTCTCTTTATTTAATTTCATAGCATCAAATTGTTTCTTATTCTTAACTTCTTTTGGATAATCATCAACAGTCGACACACCTATAATACGTTTTTCTAAACCTAGCTCGTACAATATCTCTGTATTACTTGGCATTAAAGATATAATCCTATCATATGACACTTTTTCAGATTGCTTAGATTTTTCTTCAGATTGATCTTGCGATGTCCCACATGCTGTTAATAAAAATACTAGTACAATAAAAAAGTATAATATTTTATAATGTTTTTTCATGCTAAAGTCTCCTAGTTTATATTTGCTTTTATCATATCAAAATCTTCCATCTAATTTAAAATTAAAATAAATACTTCTTCAATACAAAAAGTACCACATTGCATTCTTAGAGTTAATTGGTGTTTTAAAATCAATAATATACACACGCTTAAGTCGGTAACCTTAGCGCTTTTTCTTGGCCTGTTTTGTTATTTCATATATCTCACCTACTACAAAGTATGATGTAATATAACGATACTTATAGGTCAACATACATTTTAAATTTCAAAATAAGGATCTAAAAATGTAAATTTGTCCATTTCTTTCCCATTAAAATAATTTTTACCAAAATTATCTAACAACGCATGAAATTCATTTGCATCTTGATTTGTAAATTCACTCGGTAGCTCAATTCGTCGTTTTAATTTTTCATAACTTTCGGTCTGAGTATAACCTAATTTTCTATAAATCCTTCTTGTATAACTATCTGGGATAAATTCCACCGCTTCAAAGATATAAACCAAAAGGACATCAGCTGTCTCACTACCAACACCTTTGATATTTAATAACGCGCGCCTTAAATTTTGCTTATAATGTGCTTTAACCGCTTGGTAGTTATACGAGTAATGATTTAACCATGTTAATAAAGAGAGAATTGTTTGTGCTTTATTCTTATAGAAGCCACTAGATTTAATAACTTCTTGTAACGTTTCTAACCTTAAACTCAAAATATGATGTGGATCTAATTGTGTTGCTGTCTTTAAAGATTCGATAGCATAGGCAGCATTTCTCCAGTTTGTATTTTGTACTAAAATCGCACCAATCATTATTTCAATTTTTGATTCTGCTGGCCACCACCCTTGTGGTCCCATGTGTTCATATAATAATTTGTATAACGTTCTCGTATCTAACATAGTTAATCACCTTTTAAATTTGAAATTTTTCAATAATCATATGCCATTTTAATTTACAAAAAAAGAACGAATAATGATTTATTGTGTAGACACTAGATTCAATTATCTCGTCTATTCAAACAAACCAATTATTCGCTCTATTTAATCATATATTTAGGGTGAAATCTTTACTTACATAGTTTCTGGTGCATTTACACCAACTAAATCTAACGCATTATGCATTGTGATTTTAACAGCATTAATAAGTGCGATTAACGCTGCTGTCTTTTCTACATCATCAGTCAACACTTTTTCTGCATTATAGAATTTATGGAAATGAGCGGCCAAATCTTGAATGTAATTCGTAATTTTATGTGGCGCCCTTTGTACTGCTGAACTTTGAACAATAGTTTCAAATTCAGCTACTTTTTTCAATAATTCAATTGCTTTTTCATTTGTAATATATGAATAATCCGCTTCTTTTGAAGGTTTAATACCTCTTTCTTCAGCTTGTTTCAAAATAGAACAAATACGAGCATGTGCATATTGTGCATAGTACACTGGGTTATCTTGTGATTCTTGTTTAGCGAGTTCCATATCAAAATCAAAATGTGTATCCGGACTGCGCATTGTTAAGAAATAACGAGCAGCATCGACACCCACTTCGTCCATAATTTCACGTAGCGTGATTGCGTTGCCTGTACGTTTACTCATTTTGACTTCTTGACCATCTTGCATTAAACGAACCATTTGCATAATTTGAATTTCAAGACGCTTACTTTCTACACCAAATGTCTCTAATGAAGCCTTCAGACGATTGATATAACCGTGATGATCGGCGCCAAATAAGTTAATTAATATATCGTTTCCACGCTCTATTTTATCAAAGTGATAAGCAATATCTGGTAGGAAGTACGTGTAATTTCCATCCTTTTTAATTAATACTCTATCTTTATCATCACTGAAATCAGTCGTACGTAACCACGTTGCACCATCTTCTTCATACGTGTATCCAAGTGTTGCCATTTTATCTAATACTTTTTTAATTTCGCCTTTTTCATATAATGATGTTTCACTAAACCAACTATCAAAATGTGTATTAAAATCAGACAAATCAGTTCTTAATTTTTCCATTTCATAGTCGACACCTAATTGTCTAAATGTTTTAATACGTGCTTCATCTGAAAGGTCTTTTAACTCTGGTTGTTTTTCAGCTAAATCTTTACCAATATTAATAATATCTTTACCGTGATAGCCACCCTCAGGCATTTCAAATGAATTATCTCCTAGAGCTTCAAAATAACGTGCTTCAATTGAGCGTGCCAAATTTGTAATTTGGTTGCCAGCATCATTAATATAGTATTCCCTAGTCACTTGATATCCTGCTGCCTCTAGGATATTGGATAATGTATCACCAACTGCTGCATTACGTGCATGTCCTATATGTAGGTCTCCTGTTGGGTTTGCAGAAACGTACTCTACTAAGATACTTTCGTTATTAGAATGTTCGACATGACCAAATTTATCACCTTTATCCATCGCTTCAGAAATAACCGCAGTTAAATACGTATTATCTAAATAAAAATTAATAAAACCAGGTCCTGCAATATCTATTTTTTTTACTTGTGCTTTCGTTGTATCTAAATGATCTACAATTGCTTGTGCAATTTCACGCGGGTTGCGTTTTGCTAATTTTGTTAATACCATCGCAATATTTGTTGAATAGTCGCCATTTTTATTATCTTTAGGAATTTCAATTTTAATTTCTGGAATTTCATTTGTTTCCACGAGTTGTGCTCGTTGGATACTGTTGTTAATTTCTTCAATCAACGTTTGTTTAACTTGATCAATTATATTCATTTATGGTGTCTCCTTATAAGTAATTTCATATTGATAAGATCCCATTTTCTCTTCATCTTGAATTAAATCATAATGCACTTTCATTTTTCCACCGTCAGGCATAATAAAATGTAAAATGGAATGTGTACGTACTGTTAACGGAATACGCCCCCCGCTAATTTCATATAAAGTAATTGTATCTTCACCTTCAACAAAATGTAAGTTCATTTTAATTCCACCATTGCGTATGATTTTGACACCTGTTTCTTCAATTTTAACTGTCACATTAACAGTTACATCATTAATTTCTTCTTGATAACGGATAAAATCAGCTTTGCGTTTTTGCCAAGAACCTTGCGTATTTAGTGAAAACTTTTCTTTATTATCAAATTGTTTAACAACTTGCTTCGTATGGATATTAACATTGTTTTCCAATGTACGTTTCACCCTAATCTTTAAAATAATACAAACTATTATAGCATACTTGAAATGCGCATTACAGCTGATAAAATATTTTTCAAAGTGTTAATGTTTCACTGCTTAAAAATGTATATTACATGAATTACATCGAACGAAGTAATTTTACACAACAAAAACAGTCGAACTTAAAAAATTCGACTGTTTCACTTTATATTTACTCAGTTTCTAATGCGTCATGTAACACTTGCTCAGAATTATTCCACATATCTATATCATGTTCTTTTAGAAAATCTTTTAAAACTTTTTTATTTTCTTTACCGATATGTTCGATTTCTATAAAGTGCTTCATAGATTTATCCATCATATTTACATGTTCCGGCATACTTTTATACCCTCTGCGAATCTTTTTATTCACCATTAGATAACAGCCTGTAACGCCTGCATAGTATGGACCATTTTCGCCTCTTTCAGTCGTAACCCAGCATAACCAATACTCTTTAGCATCTTCACCTTCCACGACTTCTTTTTCTTTAATCCATTTAACACCTTTTTCTACGCTTGCTCGAGCATGCATGCCACCGATATCAATAAAGGCATCTTTATTTTGAACATCAATAAAGACAGGTGCTACGTTATCTAAACTGATAGAACCGATATTCGTACCTTTATGTCCGTCTAGTGGGTCATTCTTAATGATGTTAAACTTAAAACCTTTGTTTTCAGACACTAGAAAACACCTCCGAAGAAATAATCTGTTATTTAAAATAGCATTTATAATCTATCGCTTAATCATTGCCTCATTAAACTTAGCATTGTATATAATATCATCTCAGAATATGACAAGCTTTAATTTAATTCGTTTAAAATGCCGATGATAGCATTTCTTAAATTATCGTCATCAATTTCAGTGATAAACTCTTTTGGATAATATAATTTATAATCTTCTCTATTGATGCCAGTAATACTATGAATAATCAGTGATTGACTACTTATTTCACGAATTTTACCATTACGTCTTAATAAATGAATCGGTTGTCTATCAGAACCAGGCCTATCGTAATCATAAGGTAAATCAGTAAACGATTCACTTACAAAATAATAATTAGGGTCTATATTAGCTTGTATAAACAAATCTGTTAATTCGGTAATTGTAATAATTGAACCATCAAACGGCATATATTTAAATAAATCTCGATTGATAAATCGACGAGATAAGTCACTTAAAATAGCATCATCTTCTTTTACCCACGCTTTTAAGTAATACAACACGACCGCTTCATCTAAATCCACGTACTGCTCAATCGTCATTGACTCTTCAAAGAATGGTATGAAGTCAGTGGGATACATTTTAAATGTGTAGCCCTCGTTATACAACTGTTTTGCACGTTTCAAACAGTTGTTAAGCAACACTTCTCCCCCTCGACTCACTGGGTGAAAATAAATTTGCCAATACATTTGATAACGGCTCATAATAAAATTTTCTACTGCATGCATACCACTTTCTTTAATCAACACTTCATCTTTGGATGGACGCATTAATCTCAAGATACGTTCCATATCAAATTGACCGTAAGATACACCTGTAAAATAAGCGTCACGCTGTAAATAATCCATTCTATCTGCGTCGATTTGTGATGAAATCATTGAGATTACTAATTTATTCTTATGTGTTTTATTAATTACATCTGCTACTTGCTGAGGAAAATCCTCTGAGACTCGTTTTAACACTTCATTCACTTCTGTTGGTCCCGTAATGATTGCTTGCGTAAATGCTTCGTGGTCTGTATTAAATATTTTTTCAAAACTATGTGAAAATGGTCCATGTCCTAAATCATGTAACAACGCTGCACATAAAGCTAAAGGTCTGTCTTCATTATCCCAAGCTTCTCGGCCATTAAATGAGTCATCAATTAATCTTCGTACAATTTCATATACGCCAAGTGAATGGCCAAACCTACTATGTTCTGCAGTGTGAAATGATAAATATAAAGTGCCTAATTGTTTAATACGTCGTAAGCGTTGAAATTCTTTCGTCTTGATTAAATCCCAAATCACTTGATCTCTGACATGAATGTACCTATGAATCGGGTCTTTAAACACTTTTTCTTCAGGTAACTTTTGTGTTGCATACGTTGTAAATGTCAATGTAGTCCTCCTGTTCATGCCCTATACTTTACATATCATTTTAATGATTTACGTAACAATGCTAAATCCATTGCTTCACCGTACATTTCATGTGTATATGAACGTACTTTTTCAAAACCTTTTTGTTTATAAAACGCCACAGCATCATCGTTTTTATTATCAACTTCTAGATAAAGCTCATCATAATCACCTTTAAAATAATTTATACCTTCTAACAACAAATCAGAACCATAACCATGTTGTTGCCAAGAAGGTCTCACATAATGCGCAGACAAGAATAATTCATTGCCATAAATAAAATTGGCAAAACCAATGATATTATCGTCTTCTTCAATTACTAAAAACAATTGATCTTCTAAACGTTTAAGTAAATGTTGTTCGTTGTATGAAGCAGCCAATAATTCATTTACAGTCTTAGCTGCGTATATATTTAAATACGTATTATACCAAGCTTTCGTTGCTACATCTCTGATGCCTACAACATCTTCTGGCGTTGCTTTCCTCACTTTATGCATGGTGCTCTCCCCCTATTAAAGATAGGTAATAATAGCTACATTATAACATATTTTTAGTATTCAAAATACGTTATCTATCTAGATTAAAAATAGTTTGAACAATATAAATTATTTGCTCAAACTATCAATTATATATTTACTTTTCACCTAATGTTTGTTGCCATTCATGTGCACGCTTTAATGCATAAATATCTTTCTCAATATCTCCAGGTTTTTCTGCAGTGCCAATAATATAACCTGATAAACTTGCACCTATAAATTCTAAACTATATTTAACTTGAGTGATGCATGGTTTCGCTTTAACTTTTGGACAATCTCCACCAACAATGATAAGTCTAAAATCTTTCTCAGCCATTTTCTCTTTAAAATCTTTATAATTCGGATCCATTAATGTTTCAGACCAATGGTCGAAAAATGCTTTCATTGAAGCCGATAAACTATACCAGTAAATTGGTGAAGCTATAATAACAGTATCGCTCGCTAAAACTTTATCAATTATCATTTTATAATCATCGTTATATGACTCTATCATGACATCATCGTGTCTTACATCTCTAACTGGGTTTAATTGATATTCTGTTAAATCAATCCATTCGTAGTCGTATCCTGATATGGCCGTTTTGGTTAAATTAGCAGTATTTCCTTCTGGACGACTGCCCCCGAATAAAACTGTGATCATAATAATCTCCTTCTACTATTAAATTACTAATATATCGATAAACTTTATAACTGGACGCTTCTCTATTTAGGTAAACTTAATTAATAATCCTATACTAAACATTATAATTATTAAATAGTTTAATGAAAATACATTAACACTGTAAATTATATGCTTAAAAATAATACTTTTCAAACATACTATTCTACTATGTACTAGATTAAATATTGTTATTGTAAAAAAGTAGACAAACATTTGTACCGTTTATCTACTTTTTGTGTTTATGCAATTGGAAATAATTGTTCGATTTTTTTAATTTCATCTTCAGTCAGTTTGAAATCAAGCGTAATTAAATTATCGACAACTTGGTTAGGTCGTTTAGCACCTGGAATAATTACATCTAATGATGGTTTTGTTAGGTAATATGCCAACACAACGTGCACCACATCTACTCTATGATTGTCAGCTATCATTCTTAGTTGATCTACTTTTTTTAAGTTCTCTCGATATTTGTCACCTTGAAATTCTAGATTTTTAGCACGAAGGTCATTAAATTTAGTATTTTCTGTATATTTGCCAGCTAATAAACCAGAAGCTAATGGGAAATATGGAATAAACGTAATATTATTTGCAGTAGTATATTCAAAAACCTCTTCATTTTTACGATTTAATAAATTATATTCCAATTGGACTACATCTACATAGCCATCTTTATTTGCTTCTTTTAACTGTTCTAAACTAAAGTTCGATACACCTATTGCTTTTATTTTACCTTCATCTTTCAACTCTTTTAGAGCAGCAACTGCTTTGTCTTTTGGTGTTGCGTCATCTGGAAAGTGGATGTAATACAAATCAATATAATCTAATTGAAGGCGTTTTAAACTTTGTTCTACTTGATCTTTTAAAAATTCTGGGTCATTGGAAATGTGTACATTACCGTCCTCATCAAAGTAATGTGCCCCCTTTGTAGCTATTGCAAATTCATCTCTTGCAAATTCTTTTAGCGTTTCTCCTACTAGCTCTTCAGAACGTTCAGGACCATAAATAAACGCAGTATCTAATAATGTAATACCGTTTCTAACCGCCGTACGAACGGTTTCTTTTCCTTGTTCTTCGTCTAAGTCGTTATATAAATTATGACCCCCTACTGCGTTTGTTCCTAATGCGATGGGTGAAACGTTGACATCTGATTTGCCTAATTGTACTTTATCTGTCAAATTCATTCAGCTCCTTACTTAAAAATCGGCATTTATTTTAAATACAATGCGCTCATCTATTTTATTCGTTTTGCATTTTCTATAAATTTTTAAATTCGGTTTAATAGATTTGTCTCGGTGTAAAGGTTTATGCAAAAAAACGCGGATTTTTCTTATTTCTGTTATTGCTAACTACATGATTATATATACCCTCTTCAGTTTAATTTATTGGCATGTTTATCCTTTTGTTTACTTCAGTTTAAAATTAAACTAAATAGAATACTATCTTTCTAAAATTTATCATGATATAGCTGAGATTTTAAATAAATTGACTGAAAATCATTTTCAATAATTCATAAAATAACATAATAAAAAAGCAGTAGTGAGGCTTAAGCTTAAAAGCCTCACTACTACTTTCTATTTTTCAACTATGCACGATTGAAATGAACGTACTATAACTATTTTACCCTTTTTCGTTGAGCCAATTTCTCTTTCAACTTTCTATCTTGCTCTTCTTTACGACGTTTACGCGCCTCATTACGCTGACGCAAACGTTCTTCTTCTTCTGGATCTCTTGGCTTTTGTAACTGCTTCATTACTTTTTCCATGAGTTCATCTTCTGTCAGTGCAGCAAGCGGTCGATTATTAATAAATGCAAATGTTTTTCGTCGTCCTGGCCCACAATAAGATTGACACCCAATCTCTATTTCAGCTTCAGGATCTAACGTAGTCAACTTTTTTTCTAATGATTTACAATTTACGCCCTGACAGTCATCGCAAATCAGAAATTTATTTTGCAACTTCACCCTCGCCTTTCTAGTAATTAACAGATTTAAAAATCCATTGTTTACCTACTATGTCTATGTATGCCTAAGCAATTTTCTTATTTATAACTCTAATTATTTTACCCTTTTTAGTAAAAATTTCAAGTTTTTGCTAATACACTTGATTATTCTGTCACTATTTAATTTTATAGCTTCAGTAAATAAATATATTTATAACTTAATAACAACAAAAAGACCTTAGTATATGCATATACTAAGGTCTTTTTAATTTTTATGTCCACCATAGTTCTGGTGCTGGATTTTCAATGTTTACTGATTTTAAATTATTGACGGCTTTAGCAAATCCTTCTTCAATCGACATAATAGGATCTTCATGTTCAATACTTACGACATAATCATAGCCATTAATTCTTAAAGCACTAATCATTTCTCCCCATATTTGTGGGTTATGCCCGTACCCTACTGTACGAAATGTCCAAGCACGCGTTTGTACATTTCCATAAGGTTGCATGTCTGTTAAACCATACATATTTACATTTTCCTGATCAATATAAGTATCTTTAGCGTGGAAATGATGTATAGCATGTTCACGACCTAAAATTTTGATTGCTGCTACTGGGTCTATACCTTGCCACCATAAATGACTTGGGTCTAAGTTAGCACCAATCGCATCATTAGTTGCTTCTCTTAATTTTAGTAAGGTATAAGGTGTATGTACTAGGAATCCTGCATGCAGTTCAATTGCAATTTTAACACCCTGGTCTTTTGCATATTCCGCCACTTTTTTCCAATACGGAATCAACTTCTCTTTCCATTGCCACTCCAATATTTCTGAATAGGGTGTTGGCCATGGCGTTACAGGCCAATTTGGATGTTTTGCAGTCTCATCAGACCCCGCAACTCCTGAAAATGTGTTTACAACGGGCACATTAAGTAATGCAGCTAACTCTATTGTTTTAAATAAAGTATCATGTGCTTCTTGAGCCTCATCTTGATTCGGTGAAATTGGATTATTGTGACAGCTAAAAGCACTAATACCTAATCCACGTTGATGAATTTTTTCTAGATATGCTTTTCTCTTACTTTCATCTTCCAGTAATTCATCTAAAGGACAAAATTGATTACCTGGGTTTCCACCAGTACCTAGTTCAATCATGTCTACGCCAGCATCAGCTACATAGTCTAACATTTCTTCAAAGTTCATATCTTGAAACAATACTGAGAATACACCAATTTTCATAAATAAATCCTCCTCAAAATTTTATACACTACAGTCGAATGCTGTGGCCTGATGCGCTACTTTGATATATTGCATCCATTAATACATTTATTTTTTGTGCTTGTTCTGGTTTTACTATTAATGATTCATGCCCAAGACAGCTATTCACAAAATTAAGTGCTTGCCTTTGAGCAGCTATTTCTTCGTCATGTGACGCATCAGCTTGTTCTGTAAAAAATGTCCCAAAGCGCGGTTGATAAATTTCAAATGGATATAAGCTGATACCGCCATTCACACCAGAAATACTTAACTGCTTCGTATCTTCTTTTATATTTGCAGACCAAGAACATTCAAATTGTAACGTTGAATGATCTTCAAAAATAATAAAACTCGTGACATGATCATCTACATCAAACGTCTCATGATCAAACTCTCCCCAATCATTAATTTGATTGGGTGTTTTACTCAACTTATTATACGTCTTTCCTATCACTTCTATAGGTTGTGCATCTTTAAGTAACCACAATGATAAATCTAACAAGTGACACCCATAATCGATGAGACTACCACCGCCTTGCAAACTTTTATTGGTAAACACACCCCAACCTGGTACTTTTCTTCTTCGTAAAGCCTGTACACGCGTGACAAGCGTATCACCGACTATCCCTTCATCAATAGCATTTTTTGCAGTAATTGCAGCATCCGTAAATCTATAATGATAGCCAATTGCCAATAATTTACCCGTACGTCTAGAAGCTTCCACCATTTGTTTACATTCTTCTTGATTCATTGCCATAGGTTTTTCACAAAATACATGTACACCTGCTTCTAAAGCCGCAATACTTATTTCTGCATGAAACTTATTAGGTGTACAAATAGCTACAGCATCAACGTATTCAAACATATCTTCATAATTCTCATACACTGTTTTAATACAATAATCTTCTGCTACCATTTGGGCTAAACCTTGATTGATATCTTGAACCCCTACAATTTCAGTTAAATGGCTTAAATTTTGAAACGCTGGAATATGTCGACCTTGTGCAATACCACCACAACCAATAATACCAATTTTCAAATTTTCCATAGTCATCTATCTCCCAACCTTATTTGACTTCTATCTTCTCTAACGGTTGAGCATTACCGTACTGATGTTTTGGCGTGTTTGTATTACATGCCCATTTCACACCGTTTTTAATGACTTGTTGGATATTTTTATCGTAGTAAGTTGGATAACTTTCATGACCCGGTCTAAAATAAAATATTTTTCCATTTCCTCTTTTGAAAGTGGCGCCACTTCTGAAAACTTCTCCTCCTTCAAACCAGCTAATAAACACTGTTTCGTCAGGTGCCGGAATATCAAAGTGTTCACCATACATTTCTTCTTTTTCTAATTCAAAGTATGAATCTAACCCTTCCGTGATTGGATGTGTCGGATCAACTACCCATACTCTTTCTTTTTCATCTGCTTCACGCCATTTGAGATCACAAGATGTACCCATTAAATTTTTGAATATTTTCGAAAAATGCCCAGAGTGTAATACAACAAGGCCCATGCCATCCCACACACGTTGTTGCACTTTTTCTACTATGCTATCTTCGACTTCATCATGTGCTTTATGTCCCCACCATACCAGTACATCTGTCTTTGATAGTACATCATCTGTGAGACCATGTTGTGGTTCATCTAAAGTTGCCGTCTTAACCTGATATTCATTTTCTAGAAAAGAGGCCAGTACTTTATGTATACCATCTGGATATACTTTTTTTACTTCATCACTTTCTTTTTCATGACGAAATTCGTTCCAAATTGTAATATTCAATATAAAAATCCCCTTTGTTTAATATTTATTTAAATAAACAGCTTTTCCTGTTTTTGCAGATTCATAGATTGCTTCTAATATTTGAGTAACTACAAATGCTTCTTTAGGTTTAACAATAGGTTCTGTATCATAAATGACACTATTTATCCAAGCACGTGCTTCTTCTTCAGCTTCATCTGTTTTTTTACCTTCATAAAAATCAACACCTGCGTTATCTAGTTCAACTTGCGATGTATATAAAGTGCCTAAATCTTCACCGTGTATTCTCAGTCCATCTTTCATATCTGCACCACCATTGGTGCCTGATAATGAACATTTTGCTTCATCTACATCTAGAGAATTAAGCGCCCAGCTTGATTCAAGAATAATCGTTGCACCATTAGTCATTTTTATAAACCCAAACGCCGAATCTTCTACAGTGAATTTCTCTGGATCCCACGGTCCCCAAGCATTTGCTGCATTTTCTTTTTTACCTAATTTATGAAACGTAGAACCCATAACTGATTCCGGCTCGTAATTATCCATCATCCATAAAGTTAAGTCTAAAGCATGTGTACCAATATCAATTAAAGGTCCCCCACCTTGTTTCTCTTCATCTAAAAACACTCCCCATGTCGGGACTGCACGACGGCGAATTGCTTGGGCTTTACTGTAATAAATATCACCTAAATCACCGCGTTGTGTTACTTTTCTTAGATGTTGGATATCCGCTCTAAATCTATTTTGATAGCCTATCGTTAATTTTCTATTATTTCGCTTTGCGGCTTCTATCATTTCTAACGCTTCGTCTGATGTTTTAGCCATAGGTTTTTCACACATAACGTGTTTTCCTGCATTCAATGCTGCTACTGTAATATCTTTATGTGTATTGTTAGGCGTACAGATATGAACTACATCAACAGACGAATTATCTAACATTTTTTTATAATCTTCATATACTGAGGCATCGCTATTACCATACGTTTGAGCTGCAGTTTTGGCTTTAGCTAAATCAATATCACAAAAAGCTACCATAGTTGCTTCTGGAATTTTTTCTAAACTAGGTAAATGCTTCCCATTAGCTATACCACCGCATCCAATTATTCCAATTTTTATATTCATAGAATCATCCCTTTACATTAATTTTATTCGCCATCCATAAGTAAACGCTTACAAAAATTCGCGTTTAATTTACTTTCTAATTACAATTAAATGTGTATTACTTAATTTCATATTAAAATAGAATATAATAAACACCAATAAATTTGACGTATTTAGAAATTATATATTAATATTAGAATATATTTTCAAAATTCGGAAATTTTTCCAATGAATAGGTGGAATCCATACATATGGTACTTGATCGACTGATAAATAAACACTTTGAACAACTCACTGAAAATGACTTACATATTATCAATGTCATCCGTCAGAACATTGATCAAATGCCTGCCATGAAAATCCATGATTTAAGCAAATTAACACACACTTCCATTTCAACCATTCATAGGTTAGTGAAAAAGATGGGATTTGAAGGCTATAGCAATTTTAAGTTTTACTTAAAATTGGAAAACAATACGGAACCTTCTCAATTAGCTCATACTGACCCAATCGTCGAAGACGTTCAAAGAACAGTCGAACATCTTCAAATGTTCGACTATAAATTTTTAAATCAATTAATAGATGATGCACCCTTTGTGTATATTTTTGGCACAGGTATGGCTCAACAAAATGTAGCCAGAGAAGCACAGCGGCATATGCTTTCAATTTCAAAACGTTCTATTGTTGTTCATGATGAGAATGAATTACGCTTAGCTATTGATCAAATGTCATCTGATGATTTACTTTTCATTATTTCATTATCTGGCGAGACTAAGAATTTAAAAGAACCTATACAACTCATCAAATCACGTGAACTCCACTACGTATCTATCACTACTTTACATGATAATTATATAGCTAAAAATGCAGCTTTTAATATTTATGTGAATAGTACGCCTATACAATTTTTCAATAATACTGAGTACTACAGTTTTACACCATATTATGTCGTATTTGATTTTATCACTAGAACCTATCATAATTATAAAATTTCAAATCAATAATCTAACTGTTATATTACATGATGTAAAAAGCCTTACAGCGTTTTTACATCATGTTTTACGTTTCACTGTATCGGATTACTTTTTTTGATTCAGAATCTGTTCAGCTGCTTCTCTTACTTGAGGAACTGAAAGTCCAACAATGACTTGAACATTTTTCCCACTTTTCACAAGTCCGTGAGCACCACCTGTTTGTTTAAAGTAATCATCTGCTTCTACTTTTTCAGGGTCATCTACAGTCACACGTAACCTTGTTGCACAATTGGTAATATCCACAATATTGTCAGTGCCTCCCAATCCTTCTAAATAAACTTCAGCTTTTGCTTCGTATTCTGTTTTTCCATTATCTTTTTTATTTTTACTTTCTTTATAATCACTTTTCGTATATAGTTTCGTATCTTTATCCTCATCTTTCTCTCTACCTGGCATCGGTATATCCATCTTCAAAATAATAAATCTAAATAAATAGTAATAAATAAATATAAATATAATACCTATAATGAATTGTGCTACATACGTACCCCAATGAGAACCAAATAATGGGACCCAATTTGTTGCAGCAATTTCAATTAATCCGCCACCTAAATTTCCTACAAGACCAAAACCATGCATAATCGTCACCATTGTCGCTCCAAGTATTGCATGAATTAAAAATAGAAACGGTGCAATGAAGATAAATGTAAACTCTAATGGTTCTGTAATACCGGCAAATACAGCTGTTAAAGTTGCAGCTAATAATAGTGCACCCACTTCTTTCTTTTTATGTGATTTTGCAGTTGAATATATCGCAAGTGCTATACCAATTGAACCAAACATTTTAATATTACCTTGTAATAAGAATCCACCGCCTGGGAAAATTTCTTTAAGTGGTTCCGTTGTTTGGGAATACTCAGTTAAATGAGAAATCCAATATGATTTAATACCTCCATCAACGACTGCAGGACCATATTCAAATGGTGTATATATAAAATGATGTAGCCCTGTAGGAATTAAAATACGCTCTAAGAAGTGGAAGAGCCATACCCCCACATAACTTGATGAAGCTAAAAATACTTGTAAAGAAGCAATCCATCCTTGAACAATTGGCCATCCCCAACTTGTTAAGAAAGCTAAAGGTATCATAGCAAAGAATGAAATCATCACCACAAATGGTGAACCTCGGAAAATACCTAGAGATTCAGGTAAATTTTTATCATAATATCGATTATGTAACCAAATCGCGATACCGGAAATAATCAACGCGCCAATAATATTTGTATCTAATGTTTTAATGCCTGCGATTTCTGTTAACCCTGTGACTTCTTCTACATCAGCTTTGAAATCAACTCCAAAAACAGGTCCCCACGTTGTTAAAATACTATTAATAAAATAATTAAACATCATATAAGTAACTACCGAAGACATCACTGCATGGCCCGCCGCTTTTTTAGCTAATGATATAGGAAGACCTATAACAAAAATAAGCGCTATGTTTTCAAATACTGTCCAACCACCATTTTCAATTAATGTCCAGATTTGAAACCATAACCCATTAGGGTTGGCCATCTCTCCCATAATTGCTTCGTTTTTAAATAATGTAGCTATACCAATTATAATTCCGAAAAATGGAAATAATAATACTGGTACAATCATTGCGCCACCAAATCTACGAATTGCATCACCAAACTTACGTCCAAAATCCATAATAATCACCCTTCTGTTTCTACGCTTTTTTGAAAGCGCTTTCTTAAAATGATGATATGATTTAATCTATATGAGTTCAACAACTACAGCACATTTAGACAATTGATTTCTATAAATGAATTTGTTTCCACAAAGAGGTAAATTTTCCAAAAGCTAAAATTTTCCTGCTTAACACTTTAAAGTCCAGAAATTTGTATTCCATTTTCACGATATATAAAAACAGTACGCTCATCTGAATTGATGAACATACTGTTTTTCATTTTTATTGCCCGTGATATATATTAAATTCCAGTGGTTTGACTTCGTTTTCTAACCATTCTTTATATATGGATTTTTTATTAACACCTTTATCGATAATTGTTATACCACAATCACCTCCACCTGCACCTGAAGTTTTTGCAGCACCACCATATTTTTCAGCTACAGAACATAACACTTTTAAATGTGATGTTTCTATATCAATTGTCGCTTCTTTATCCATTGATTGAATAATCTCTCGGTTAATTCTAATCATTTGTTGCACACCTTTAATATGGTTTGTCTTAAAGGCATGTATTAACTTCTCAACACATAAATGAGAGCGTTCTAAAAATTTACCATAGAAGGTAGGATCTGCTTTCAAACGTTTTACTTCACTTACGAGATGATGTGATGAAGCCGGAGACCCAGTCCATCCTATAAGCACTTCCATATTTTCTGGTGGCTGTAATGGTTCAATATGTAAGCCAGGCCAGTTTTTATTCAATACTTCATTTACAGATGTATCTTCAATTTGTTGAGATACCCATTCATGATCAAACGTACTATAAGCGAGCCACCCTGTGTATACACTGACGGCAATGTCCCCACAAGAACTTAAACTTTGCAATTTCATATTTGCTATAACTGCAAGTTTGTATATATATAAGTTAGATAAATGCATATCATAAAACTCGTTTAAAGCTTTAATCACAGAAACCAAGACTGCTGCACTAGAACCCAGACCATATTTATGACCATTGGTATCGTCCAAATTGCTATCAATTGTTAAGTTAAAATGTTTTAAAGATATATTATTACTTCTTACAAACTGCTCAAATACTTCAATCGCAGTAATGACATATTTTAATTGCTTACCAGCGTGTAAGTCAGAAACTACAATCTTATCTTCGTGTCTTTGGAAATAAACAGGCTCGTGGTGTAAGGTCTTTGAATGTATCGTGCCTTGAGGTGCATTTGCGTCTTCAATAGCAGCAGTGACGAATCGATCTACTGCAATTAACACTGATTTATAACCAGGTTCGGTAACTGCATATTCACCTGCAATATATAACTTACCTGGTGCTTTAACTCGAATCATTTTATCTCTTCCTTATTCAATAATTTCTACGCCTGTTCGTGTAATATCACTTGCTATAACTTGATCTTCTTCAAACGATTTTTGTAAAGCTTCAATAACAGCTTGTTGATTTTTCTTTTCCACTAAAATTTTAACATTAGGACCAGCGTCCATCGTAAAGTAGCAAGGATAGCCTGCTTTACGACATTGGTCAACAATATCCATGACTAAATAGCTATCATCAACCATGTAGGTGAACGGTGGTTGTGCTCCTAAGTTTGTAGCGTGCATGCGTAAACCATTGGCTTCAATAACTTCACCTAATTGTTTAAAGTCTTTTTGATTTATTGCATGCTTAACTAACGCTATGTCCTCATCCACATGATCTAACCAATATTGGTAAAAACGTGATGTATCACGTGTCAATGACATACCGGCACGACTGGAAACTTTTTTAGATTTATTATTAATGACTACAAAAATCATTGCAAGTTCATCTTCCCAATTATCTGCCTCAACAGGAACACTATATGACGTCTGGTCATCATACCCTTTTTCCCATTCAACAAAACCACCATATATACTTCTCGATGCTGAGCCTGATCCTCTACGTGCCAATCTAGACAACGCCTTCTCAGTTAAACCTAAGTTTAAAGCTTCATTACAAGCTGCTGCTAATGCTGCGTATGCACTAGCTGAAGATGCTAACCCTGCTGCTGTAGGGACATAATTCTCACTTTCAATATATGCATACATAGATGTCTGGCTCAATTCTCTGAACACATCCATAAAGCGACGTATTTTAGATGCTTCAGCGTCATTTACTGCTTGCCCATTTAAAATGAGTGTATCTTTTGTATAGCTCTTATCGAAGGTAACTTTAGTCTCTGTATAAAAGCGTTCTAAAGTAACTGACAAACTATTATTCATCGGAATAATATAAGTTTCATCAGCTTTACCCCAATATTTTATGAGCGCAATATTTGTATGTGCACGTGCCTTACCACTATTAACCAACGTCATTAACCTCCTAAATATTCAATCCAAGTGTGATGTGCACCTAGATTTTGCGCACTTTCAACAATTCTCTCTGCAACTTCTAAAGTTGAAGCAAGGACAATCATACTGCCACCTCGGCCACCACCAGTTAATTTACCTGCGATAGCACCTTGTTGTTTACTTGCTTCAAGTAATGTTTCAATTTTATCATGACTTACTGTTAATGTTCTTAAATTTTCTTGACATAAGTTAAATATAGTTGCCAATTGTTCGAAATTATGATGTTCAATAGAATCACTTGCTTCATATGCAAGTTGGCCAATATGCTTCACATAGTCCAAATATTCGTTATTTTCTTTGCATAAATTATGTACATCTTCCACTGCTTGTTTTGTAGAACCTCGAATGCCTGTATCGATAACAATCATGTAACCGTTCAGTTCTAACGGTTTTAATGTCGTTACTTCACCTTGTTTAAACCAAACTGGTTTATTTGAAACAATCGTTTGTGTATCAATACCACTTGGCTTACCATGGGCAATACGCTCAGCCCAGTTAGCTTCTTCTATCAACAACTCGTCTGTTAACGGTTTGTTAAGATAATCAAAACTAGCACGCACAAACGCCACTGCCATAGCCGCACTAGAGCCTAGTCCTCTTGAAGGTGGCAAATTTGTATCAATCGAAACTTTTATAGGTGTTTGAATTTTATATTTTTCTACAAAACGCATTATTACCGCTTTTAAATGTTCTGGAGCATAGTTTAACTCACCTTCATATACATCACTTTTAATGCATGAAGAAAGTGACTCTTCTATAGATTCAATTTTCGCTCTCACTTTCCCGGTCGTAAATGGAATAGCAATTGCTGGCTCACCAAACGTTACAGCATGTTCACCAATTAATATTACTTTTCCATTTGCTTCCCCATATCCTTGTTGTGTCATATTCTCAATCACCTTTAGTAGTTTCTTTAATTTTATATTTTAAGCGTGCTATTCAATACAGAAGACACCTATTTAAAACACTTAAGAAAACAACAGTTATGTCTGCTTGAAATTTCCCAGGAAATTTCGTGTTTTCAGTCTTATTATCGACTTTAATCTGCCTTTGTCATTATCTGTTGAAAAAAATATTTTGTATTTTATCCAGAAAATACTCAACTTCAACTGAATTTCACGCATATCATTATACATTATCTCACAATTTTTATATTATGCCATACGACTCTAGTCATACTCACTTTATTAATTTTTTATTATATAACAGAATGTAACTTTTCAAAAGTTAATACCTGCTACTAATTAAAATCAATGCTTATTCATTATAAAACTCTATAGCCATATATTCAAAAAGTTAACCCAAATTTTTGGAAATTCATTAAAATCATTATTTTTAAACCACACTTTCACTATATTACTTATTTAGTTTCTAGAATTCAACATTTTGCAAAATATAAATAGATAATTTTCTCTTTAATGAGATAAAAATAAAAGACCAGAACCACTACTTTACCTAAAAGCAGCGGTTCTGATCTATTTCATTTCATTTAATTCATTTTTTGATTGATCTTCGCGTTACGTTCTATCATTTTTTCAAAATAACCTTCATAACGTTGCCATTCATCATCTGTTATAGGCTCCATGTTGAGTTGTCCACCTAAATCTTTAATCGCGTACAACAACTTAAACATTACATCTTGAACAGTCAACGTTTCCCCTAACAATGACTCTAATGAAGCCATACATTGTGGGTCAATATCTGGATAGATAAATTTTGTTTTTTCTCCTTTTAAGGCGTGTTCATAGAATGTTTTCATCATAGCGGCACGTTCGCTACCATCGCCTTCTACACAAAGATATACTTGTACAGCAATACCACCACGTACACGTCTTTGTGAAATCCCTGCAAACTTTTGACCATTAATACTTAAATCAAATTTCCCAGGACAATATGAACGTTCAATTTCATGCGTTTCGATTTCTACATCTTCATCTTCAAACATTTTCGCAATTAACAAATACATTACTGTGAATGCTTCATCAATTGTGATTTCTTGTTTCCCTTTAAAAAGGAGAGAAATATTAAGAATGCCTTGATCTAAGACTACACCTAGACCGCCTGAATTTCTGACAATCGCATTATACCCACGTTCTTCAGTTAAATATCGAATCCCATCTTGTAAAAAAGGCAATCGCGAGTCATGTATGCCTAAGATGACTGTATGTTGATGTATCCAAGTACGTACAACATTGCATGATAAATCCTTACCAACACTCTCTGAAAATGTGTCATCAAATGCGAATGATTGCATTGGCGCTAATCCAGAAGAATGATCAATATAACGCCAATCTATACCATTAAAATATTTACTTGCTAAATCCATTATTGTAACGATTGCGCAGCAGTGATGATTGATAAATTATACACGTCTTCTGTTGAGCAACCACGAGATAAATCATTCACTGGAGAATTTAGTCCTTGTAATACAGGTCCGACTGCATCAAACCCACCAAGACGTTGCGCAATTTTATATCCAATATTTCCTGCTTCTAAACTTGGGAAAATAAATACATTAGCATCGCCTTGTATTTTTGCATCTGGTGCTTTTTTCTTAGCTACTTCTGGCACAATTGCAGCGTCAAATTGGAACTCTCCATCTACTACAACATCTTCAATATTATCCGCTTCAATTTTCTCTTGAGCTAAATTTACTGCATTTGATACTTTTTCAACATCATCAGATTTCGCAGAACCTTTTGTAGAAAAGCTTAACATTGCTACACGAGGTGTCATGCCAAAGCTTTTAGCAGATTTTGCACTTTCTACTGCTATTTCAGCTAAATCTTGTGCCTCAAGTGTAGGATTAATTGCACAGTCACCAAAGATATATTGTTCGTCACCTTTAATCATAAAGAACACGCCAGATGTTTTTGAAACGCCGGGTTTTGTTTTAATAATTTGTAACGCTGGGCGAACAGTATCACCTGTAGAGTGCGCTGCACCACTTACTAGTCCTTCAGCTTTACCTGTATAAACAAGCATTGTTCCAAAGTAGTTTACATTTTTAAGCATTTCTTGCGCTTGTTCTTCTGTCGCTTTCCCTTTACGACGCTCAATAAATGCCATTACTAATTCTTGTTTCAATTCGCTCGTTTCTGGGTCAATAATTTCAATGTTAGAAACATCTAAACCTTTATCGCTAGCTAAAGCTTTCACATTAGCTTCGTTTCCTAATAATACAGGTGTTACATAATCTGTACCTTGTAATTGTGTCGCTGCAGTTAATACACGCTCGTCTTCTCCTTCAGGTAATACAATTCTCACGTTTTTCCCTGAAAGTTTTTCTTGTAATACATCTAATAAAGTCATAGGGGCCTCCTCGAAATTTAATTCTATTTTATATCCACCACATAGTATACGTTATTTTTTTAAAGAATTCCATGTCACCAATTTGTAAGTATTTACTTATGTTTTAAACGTACCTTTATGGTAGAATTTTGTAGTGAAGACATAGAATTTATCATAAAGGAGCGATTTAATATGCCACAAGTACCTGAAACATTAGATGGTTGGTATAGTTTACATTTATTATATGCTATTGATTGGACAAGTTTACGCTTAGTCCCAGAAGAAGAACGTCAATCTTTAGTAGAAGAGTTACAATCGTTTTTAGATAAGCACGAAGAAGCACGCACAAATCATGCAGGTGACCATGCATTTTATAATATTACAGGTCAAAAAGCAGACCTACTTTTATGGGTATTACGTCCAGAAATGAAAGACTTAAATGCTTTTGAAAACGAATTTAATAAATTAAAAATCACTGACTTCTTAATCCCAACATATTCTTATGTTTCGATTATTGAATTAGGTAACTACCTTGCTGGTAAATCGGACGAAGATCCGTACGAAAATCCACATATCAAACCTAGACTATTCCCTGAACTACCACGTACTGAATATATTTGTTTCTATCCAATGGATAAACGTCGCGGTGAAACATATAACTGGTATATGTTACCACTAGAAGAAAGAAAAAAACTTATGCATGACCACGGAATGATTGGCCGTCAATATGCAGGCAAAATTAAACAATTCATTACTGGGTCTGTTGGTTTCGACGACCACGAATGGGGCGTTACTCTTTTTGCAGAAGACCCGCTACAGTTCAAAAAAATTGTTTATGAAATGAGATTTGATGAAACTACAGCACGTTATGGCGACTTCGGTAGTTTCTTCGTTGGTAACATCATCACTCAAGATGGCTTAAAAGACTTATTTGCATTGTAATCTATTACTAAAAAGCGATTCCGTCAATGGTGACGGAATCGCTTTTTGTCATTTATCAAATCATTTAAAAAATTACGAAGACTTACTTTGCATTTGTTATTCTAACGAAAAAGGCACACTTGCTATTGAACAAATGTGCCTAACTCTTTGTAGTGTGTTTGGGAGAACTTTAAATCACTACTTAATTTAATATTAACTGTTATATATTGTCGTTACTCAATATATATGTCTGTAACAGCTAACTAATATTATTTTAGCCTATTTGCAAATTTTGAAACATATCCAAATTACTTATATTGTATAAAATGTAATTTCCAGAGATTTATGCTGCATGTAAATTACTTCACCCTTCTTCTAACATTTCACTATAATAAAGTGTTACAATAAAAATTATTAACTCAATAACTTATTCACACGCTATGAATAAAAAAGTAGCTTTAGTTAAATACTTTATTATTGGTGATTAAATGACAATATACAATCAAACAATTGAAAGTCATGATGAAAAAATGGCAAAAGATGTGATTATGCTCGCAGGACGCATACTACTTGAATCAGGTGCAGAAGGATCACGAGTTGAAGATACAATGACACGCATTGCCACCACTCTAGGTTATTCAAATAGTAATAGTTTCGTTACAAATACAGTAATCAACTTTATGTTGCACGATGAATCTTATCCTCGAATCTTCAGAATTAAAACTCGAGATACAAATCTTCATCGTATATCACGTACAAATGGTATATCTAGACGCCTTTCACTAGGCGACATCTCACTTGAAGATGCGTTTCACGAATTGGATGCAATATACCATGAACAAAGTATTAACCATGATTTGTTTTTTAAATTTATCGCTGCCGCAATTATTGCGACGAGTTTTTTATATCTTCAAGGCGGTATTTTAACAGATGTGTTGACTGCTTTTTTAGCAGGTTCATTCGGTTTCATCGTTGTAGAAATACTACAAAGGAAATTGCACGCTCAATTTATTCCAGAATTTATGGGAGCGCTTGTCATAGGACTCATAACTGTTGCAGGTCATCATCTTATACCTGGTGGCTCGATATCTACTATTATAATTGCTTCAGTTATGCCAATCGTGCCTGGTGTACTCATAACAAATGCTATTCAAGATTTGTTCGGGGGTCATATGCTAATGTTTACCACTAAATCTTTAGAAGCTTTAGTGACCGCATTTGGTATAGGTGCCGGTGTTGGTTCCATACTCATTATATTTTAGGAGTAATGTCTATGTTTTGGATTTTAAATTTATTATTTAGTTATACTGCATCCCTTTTCTTTGGTGTGATATTTGATGTACCGAAACGCTTATATAATACTGTCGGCATCGTAGGTGCATGCGGTTGGATGATTTATATATTATTTTATGAAGGCTTCCAGTTCCACACGATATATTCAAGTTTCTTTGGTAGTATCGCTTTAGGTATGTTGAGTCATATTATGGCGCGTTATAAAAAAGAGCCTGTCATCATTTTCATGGTTCCTGGTATCATCCCACTTGTACCAGGTGGCCTCGCATTCGATGCGACTAAAAATCTCGTATTATTAGAGTTTAGCAAAGCAATTAATACAATGTTAGAAGTAACGTTGATTGCAGGAGCAATTGCGTTAGGATTACTTTTTGCCGATCAAATATCAAAATTAGTCGTTTCTGGCACTAAAATACGCAAGAACAGAATTTAAAATGCTTTATCATTTCAATATATAAAAGAGAGAAATATTATTTATAACAGTAGTGTTTCTCTCTTTTTATATACTTTTCAATTTAGAAACTAAAAATGCACACACAGATGTATAATATACATCTGTGTGTGCATCAATCTATTAAAAACTACGAAATTTATCACTTCACGTGTAATAGGCATGTTTATTATTCATTAGAATAATTATGTGTTTGCTTTGTCTGATTTATTATCATTAATTAAATCTACAATTTCATCTTCCGAATGGTTTAAAATAAGTTTACTTAATTTGTTGTTATCCATTCTTTTCAGTTTAGGATAACGTATGGAAAAGAAAATTAAACCAAGTAATAGCCAACCACCTAATGCGATATAAGAAGGCATTGAAAGTGCTGCTGGTGATCCAGGTACTAATAACAGTAATAAGAAGATAAATGAAATAATTGTACCCAAAATAGCAAAAATTTTATATATAGGTCCATAAGTGTTACTTGATCTATTAAAACTAAATAATTTAGCTGCTGATAAACATGTAATAAAGTAAGCGATAGACACGCCTGTAGAAGACATATCTACAATCCACGTTAAGGCAGTACGGCCTAACCATGGCGCAATTAATGTAACGGCAACTAAAAAGAGAATTGCAATATAAGGTGTCTTATATTTATTATGCAATTTGCTAAATACTGAAGGCATAATACCTGAACGTCCCATCGAAAATAATAAGCGACTTGAGCTCATTAAGAAACCATTTAAACCAGTAAATATCCCCATCATAATTGCCATTGCAAGTACTGCTAAACCAATATAACCAAATGCTTGTTGTGTCACTGCTCCTGTTAACCATAAATTACCATTTAAAGAAGTTGAAGATGTACTTAACCAACTAGTGTATAAAATCATTAATACATAAGTAAAAGCTGCGGCAAGTAAGCTATACACAATTAATTTAAATGTTTTATTGGGAGCAAAATCGAATTCTTCTGCTGTTTGTGGAATATTATCAAACCCAACATACGCCCATGGTGCCACTGCTACAATCATAATAATGGAAGCAAACCAACCTTCTTTTTCATTTGTTAATGGTTGTAAATTTTCAAATGAGAAATTATTTCCAAAGAAAGAACCGAAAAATAGTAATAAGATTGTTATAACCATTGCTACACAAAAGTAAAATTGAAGAGAACCAGATACACTGGCACCTTTGATTGCTATAAACATAAACACAATCAATAATAATGAGGCAATAAGAATTTCAGTTATATAAACATCCCAACCTGCAATGGTGTACAGTTTACCAGTTTCTAATATGTCTGGTAATAAAAACTTAATTAATAAACTAAATGCAGTTGCGTTTAAAGCTACTACACATATATATCCAAAAGTTAAAAACCAGGATGAGAAAAAACTAACATACCTTCCAAATCCTAAAAAGCTAAACGCAAATGCACCACCTGAAACTGGAAAACGTTCAACAAGCGCACCGTAACTTACTGCAATCAGTATCATTAATAATGCACCAATTACAATACCTATCGCTGCAGATATAGGCCCTGATTGACCTATCCAATCGCCAGGAAGAATAAATGCACCCCAACCTATACAAGAACCATAGGCAATAGCCCACACAAATTTCTCTGATAAGTTTTGTTTTAAATCTCCTCTGTCTAATTGCTTATCATTTTGACTCATAAAAAATTCACCTCACGGACTGTATTATACCCACAAGATGAATTCTATAACACTTATATTTTTATAATTTAAACGTTCCAATAATTAGCATTAACCAACCTACTATAAATAAAACTCCACCGATTGGAGTAATTGCACCGAGAATGCGAATTTGAGTTAAAGCTAAAATATATAGCGAACCACTGAAAAAAATAATTCCAAAGAACATGAGCCAACCAGCCCAGTTTACATTAATAGACGTTGTACCGCTAATAATGCCGAGTGCAAGTAACCCTAAACCATGATACATCTGGTAAGTCGTTGCTTTTTCCCATACCGATAAATATTTTTCTGACAACTTGTTTTCCAATCCATGTGCACCAAATGCGCCAGTCCCTACTGCCATCATAGTATTTAATGCACCTAAGATAATAAATACTTTCATCATGTTATTTACTTCCTTTCCTAATTAAAAATCAAATATTGAATCACCGTTACCAATTTCATCATCAGTTACCAACTTGTTAGATGATAGTGATGTATCAGAAGAAATATTCTGAGAAGTTGGTTGTGATGTTTTACCACCCATCGCTCTAATTTCTTCTGCGGAGACCCCTTGTTTTTTAGAAGTATCGTTACTCATCCTACTAGATGATTTGAATGACGAAGATACATTATAAGTATTGTGTTTATACATTTTATGATCACTCGTCGTGTCTGTAACTAGTGAAGTTAATGTATGAATTGCATATATATGCTTTTCAAATTCGGCATTATTATTTGCTTCATCTGCCTGTACTAATTCTTGCTCGATTAACTGTATTATTTTATCTTTTTCCATTATTATGCCTCACCTTCACACCAATTCACAGGCGTTATACCATTTTCTTGTAAATATGTGTTTGCTTGAGAATATGGTTTGGAACCAAAGAAACCACGATAAGCAGATAAAGGGCTAGGATGTGGTGATTTAATAATATGATGCTTAGAAGTATCGATTAATTTAATCTTTTGCTGTGCAGGTTTTCCCCATAAAATAAACACAACATTTTCTAATTGTTCAGATACAGATTTAATCACTTCATCTGTGAATGTTTCCCAGCCAATCTCTTTATGAGAATGCGCTTCTCCTTGACGGACAGTTAAAACAGTATTTAATAATAACACACCTTCACGTGCCCAATCTTGTAAGTGTGGAGATGTCCGCTTACACCCGATGTCTGTTTCAAGTTCTTTGTACATATTGCGTAATGAAGGGGGGAACTTCGCCTCAGGTTGTACTGAAAACGCTAATCCATGTGCTTGATTTGGTCCATGGTACGGATCTTGTCCTAATATAACGACTTTCACCTGTTCAAATGGTGTTAAATCAAATGATTGATAAACATTTTCTCTGTCTGGATATACAATTTCAGTTGTATATTCTTTTTCTAAAAACGCGTGCATCTCACTAAAATCATGTCGTTTCGTAATTTCATGAAAAATATCAGACCATTCCATATTCTGTCTCACCTCAGATAATATTTTAACATATTTAGTGTTACTTCTTGTACTCAAGATGAGTGACACTTATGTGTATGTTTCAGCTTCGATAATACATTAGCTTATCAACAAAAACAGAGTCTACTTCTACTTATGTTATTCTTTTAAAATGCTCTGCGCAAAAAACTATAAGCGAGTAATGTAGTTTATTGGTATTTATAATAATGTCACTACTGATGCAAGGACAAACTACACTCAGCCATTGTAAAAATTTCATTTTAATTTATAGTATTTATTCTGTAATATACTGTTTATATTATATTTAAACTGTATATGTTGTTTGCTATTTAAAAACGTCATTATTTAGAATACTCGATAAACGTGGTATGATATGAACAAAAGAAATTTAGGAGTGAAGATTCATGGCAT
>Ga0079226_10000045_pt1 | contig 70568 bp, 85 predicted proteins | sample Poulit2014_FD_76345 | JGI IMG/M metagenome (GOLD analysis project Ga0079226, IMG submission 76345) | Agricultural soil microbial communities from Georgia to study Nitrogen management - Poultry litter 2014 | ecosystem: Environmental > Terrestrial > Soil > Agricultural land | place: USA: Georgia...
TACACGTCCCAGTGCTTCTTCACGAGTCTTACCTTTACGCTGAGTCAGCTCATCATAGATGATTGCTTTAGCGATAAAGTCAGAATACTCAACCGTCTTCTGGATACCCTGGAACAAAGCAGTATCCTTAGTGATAAGTGCATAACGACCAGCAGTACGCACAGACTTAGGTAACTTATCTGCCAGCTTTTCCATGTATTCGTGAAGTTTGCCTTCAGTAATCAGGATGTCATCACGACCAATACCAGCATCTGCAATTGAAGAGAACTCACCAGCTTCTAACAAAGGCCAGATACTCATACGCTTATGGCTATCGGTAATGGACTGAATCTCAGCCTTAAGTTTACGAATCTGGTTCGGGTTAGTAGCTGCACGTAATTCTGCTTCTGCATCTACCTGACGCAGACGAGATTTCAGATACTGGTTAATCTCAGCAGTTTTCTGTGGAATGCTCTTAGCAATGTTCTTAACCGGTACACCACGAGCAACCATCTGGTAAAGGTTAGCCAAGAAGTTAACAGCAGGTACAACTACTGACTTAACTACAATCAGAGTCTTGACTTCTTTAACTAAGTTCTGTACCAGGTTCTCGCCACCCATTGTGTACTTATAAGCACGATTGCCAAATACACCCAGCATGGCTTTCTTGAAAGTATCCAATGTTTCCGGGGACCAACGAGAATTACCAGACCAAGCATCGCCTATGGAAGCTGCACGATAACCAAGTGCATCATTCAGCATGTCACGACGCACCCACAGTTCACCTTCGCCAAACAGGCTTTCTGCTTTCTGACGTGTTTCACTGTTCATCAGCTTAAGAGCATCAGCAGTTACTGGGTCCAGCTTAGAACCAAGAAGGTTCACATACTGGGACTTGTTAGAGGCAGACATCTTAATGTCATTCTCATACATGCTATACAGGTTCTCAATCAGCATATCGTTGAAACGCTGAGCCTTAGCTTCTTCCACCTGACGACCACGCCATACACCAATTGCACGAGCAAGGTGATTCTCGCCTTCAATGTGCTTCAGCATGTTAGGGTCAATGGATTGCTCATAGGCAACTACATTACCTTTATCGTCATATACGGGCAGCAGTGGTTCATTGCCACGTTCACCACGAGCCAGTGCTTTAGTGATACGGTCTACGGAAGGTTTGTCAGTAATACGACCAGCTACCATGGATCCCATCGTAAAGCCTGTGCCGAGGTCTACACCACCAGCAGTATTACGAACGTTCTGTAGGATACCCTGTGAGAATGGAGCCTGTGCCTGTACTGGTGAGAAGTAGTAGCTACGTGCCGGACCACGATTAGCAGAGCTACCTTGATAAGTACCCAGACGTACATAGGACTTCTCAATCAAATCAGCAAACTGACTATCTTCAGCAACAATCAGATTAACACCCTGTTTAGTCTCACTGGGGATATACCCTTTGTACTGGTTCAGGGTTGCACGTATATCAGACTTAGCTTTAGCCATTTCATCTTTACGCTGACCAACCAGGTAAGAAGTAGCAAAGTCCATTCCATCAACTTCCGTCTGAGCCAGTGAAGATAACAACTCACGGTCGGACTTGCTCATTGCTTCTAGTGCATACAAGGTAATCAGTTTATCTAGTTGAGCTACATCTACTGTAGAGCGAGTAGCCTGACGTTCACCCAGCATACGGGAGATTGCAGTGGCATTACGCAACAGATTATTACCGACTGTGCCATTGATCATGAACTGAGCCAGTTGCTTAGATTTACGACTAATCAGGGGCCAGTTACGACCAGCTTGCTTCTGCAAGTCTGCTTCCAGCTTATTCACTTCACGGTCAACAATCTTCTGGTCAGACAGCAGGTCACGGATTTCAGCCAGAGACATAGTGTCACGCAGAACAGCTAAGTCAGTTTTACCCATGCCAGTGTGCATTGCTTTCCACTCATCGTTAGTCAGCTTACGACTGAACTTAGATGCGATAGTGGTAGGCAGATGTTCACGGAACTGTTGACGGTCAGCTTGTACCTGTGCACGAACTGCTTTAATCAAATCGTATACAGAAACATTGCTCTTAGTACGACCGGTTAAATCATTAACCAAGTCATGGAAAGGTTGCCATACCTTACCCTGGTTCATTGCAGCCATAACACCTTCAGCTACGATTGCACCATTCTTCTCTGTAGCAATAGCAGCTACCAGTTGTGCAGCATGAGCAGCACCTTTGACTAATGGGTTCTTGGTATTGGCTGCAACTTCACGAGCACTTTCTAAAGCACGAGTAGACAGTACATTAATAGAGTCCACCAGATACTGGTTAGCACGGTCAATAGCATTACCGCTAGGAGTAGCAACTGAATCATAAAATGACTGTGCATTAAGGCTAGTTTGCATTATTGTCTGAGCCAGTGCATCCATACCCTCCTGTACGTTAGTAGCTTTGGTATCACCTGCTACACGAGCATTTAGGCTGGACATTGCAGCAGTACCAATGTTAGTCAGCATTGCATCAATGGTATTACCAGATTTCTTATCTGCTTTCATAACAGGAATGTTAGCCAGTACGTTTCGTACTTCTTCACTTACCATTGCCAGACCAACAAAGGTAGGCAGTAAGGAAGAACGACCCTGTGCATCAAACTCAATATTGTTAGCACCCATGATGGTATCGAACTTCTGTTGAGCATAGTAACGGTCAGCAGGGTTAGTACTATCTGGGTCAGCCATGAATGATTCAACAGTCAGGTTCTTGGTAACGTGTGCATAGTATTCCTGTGCACGAGAAAAAGCAGCCGGACTAATAGCAGCTTCAGTAGCCAATGCAGCAACAATATTGGTGAACAGTCGCTGTTCCTGCATATTCATAGTGAAGCCATGGGCCTGAACATCACGGGTTACTTTAGTTGCATTCACTACTGCGTCAGAGAACTTACCTTTACGAATTACTTGCTGTACTGGTTCAGAACCAATGTAGTTAGTAATCAGTTTATCAAAGGTCTGTCCTAACTCTTCCAGACGGGTATTGTCACCATATGCTTTGTTATGGAACAAGGTAGTATCTTTGGCTACAGCAGCAGTAGGAGCTTGTCCACGCATTACTACAGCAGAGTTAAACAGTAAACCAGAGAACATATCATCTGCATTAGCAGGTGCTTTCTTACGACCGAATACCAAATGTTTAATTGCTTCATATACAGACTGAACTATGGCTTTCAGTGCAGTGGTCTTCTTCTGCTTACCAATAAGTTCACGGTTAGTTAAACCCCAAGCCATGTACTCATTTAGTGCAGCAGCTTTAGCCATTGCAGGTTCAATAAAGCCGTTAGACAAGTGACCATTAATGGTATTGAGTGCATCAGCATATGCTTCACGTACTGCCGGGGATTCATTCTTAACATCCAGAGTAAGGAACTGGTTCATCAGGTCTTCAATATTCTGGACTGCTTCATTAGGAGTACCCTCATAGTGAGCCAGTACAGATTCAAAAGTAGAAGCATGTACTAATTCGTGAACCAGAGTCTCTAAGGAAGGGGTAACTAAGTAGATGGTCTTATCATCAAAGTTAGTCCAGCCGTATGCATTACCAGCTTCGGCAGCTTCAATATCTTCTGGTGCTGGACGGGTAATGTTCTTCTCAATAGCATAAGCATCCAGTTGAGCAGGCGTACCATAAACAATCTTGTATTCTTTAGCAGCAAGAGATTTCTGTACTTCTTTCAATACTGCTTGCTGTTCAGGATACATCTCTTTAGCCAGTTTAGTAATGGCAGTATTGGACAGCAGACGTACACCAGACTTCAGTACACGACCAACCTGTTCCATTGCCGGTACTTCTTTTACTGGTTCTGCTTTAGCAGCACGTACTGCATCTCGACGCTTGTTTAATTCAGCATCGAACAGTTCGTTCAGCTTAGCTACTTGCTGGTCTACAGTCAGACCTTCCAGAGAAATTTTACCGTTGTTCACATAAGGAGCACCTACAGCAGCCATCTGGTCAACAGTAGTCTGTACCTGGCTCATTACTTTGTGGCGAATATCCACACCCAGAGCAATATTACGTAGGTTACGTTCAATCTGTTCAGCCCCTGCACGTAACAGGTCATCGGTAGCACCTTCACGCTGGTCGTATTCCAGAGCAGACTTAGCGATAGCCTGTTTGGTTTTATCAGACAGTTTGCTGAAGTCTACATTCTTCATGAACTTAGCGTAGGAGTCATAAACATTCTTGATAGGGTTGCCCTGCCAGGAAGTATATACAGCTTCATTAGCTTTACGACTTGCATCAGTAATGTCACTGATACCAATGTTCATACCATCAAAGATTTTCAGGGTATTCTTAGGAGCACCTTTCATAGTAGAAAGGGTCTGCATCATCATGCCATCACCAGTACCGATGGTCATAAATGGAATACCTGCAACACCTGCTTGTGAAGGAGCATAGATGCTCATTGGCACACGCATACGGTCATCTAAGTTGGTAGCCAGTACTTGGTTAGCAACATCAGTATTCTCACTACCAGCAATATAGAAAGTCTGTGAACCAGTCTCAATCATTGGAGCCAGTGGAGATAATGATTCCTGGATTTCATTCAGTTCTTTCTGTGTTAAGAAATCACCCTTCTTCCAGGTTGGGTCTTTTTCTTTTTCTGCCAGCTTAGCCTGTACTGCTTGTTGGAACATATCCTGCAATACCAGAGACTGAATTTGAGTAGCCTTCTGCAAGTTCTCAGTAGAATGCATCAGACCTTCACCAACAGTATTACGGATACCAGTACGCATTGGTTCAACGAACAGGTGGAGCATGTTTTCCTGTAAGTTCTTCAGGGCATTACCGGATACGGTAAATTTCTGAGGGTCTAACTTACCAGTCAGAGCACCATCTACTTGCTGAATAGACAATTCACCTTTACGCATAACTGGAACATTACCAGTCAATGCTTCCATAGAAGTAAGGAAAGTATCCAGCATAGCCTGAGCATCTGCCTCAGACGCAGCCTCCTTACCAAACATTGCCATAGCCGGAGAAATGCTAGGGTCAGCAGCACGTGCTTGCAGAACGTCGCTGAAGCGTTCGTAGATGGTGTCAGTAATTGCACTGACCATCTTGCCAGCAATACCACGTGCACCAGAACCATAGATGGTAATGGTCAATGGGTTTTTAGCAATACCGCGTTTCAGGTCCAGAGTACCGTCTTCGTTCAGATTAAAGTCTTTAATGAACAAGTCCATTAACTTCTGGAGATGATTCATCTGGCTCATAACTGGAATGTTGTTACGGTAAGTATTACGTAACTCATTCAGTGCTTGTTGCAGACCATTGGTAGATGCTTCATACAGATCAACACTGTCATCCTGTGAACGATGTTCGTTCATAGTCTTACCAGCTTTACCGAAGAACAGACCACCTTTAGCAGTATTCTTAATCCAATCTGGAGTGAACTTACCACCAGTCATTAATACCATTGCGTTGATTGGTCCGTTGGTTACACCATCAGCTTCAACGTACAGTGGAGTAGTAAAGTTGGCACGGTCATCGCTGTTCAGGTAACGGGCATATTCCATCAGAGCCATGAGAGCTACGAAGGATTTGTCACCACCGAGAGAGGTCTTCAGAATATCTACTACATCAGCAGGTAGGTAGCCAGACTTATCAAACTCAACCATCATATCAACAGCTGGTTTCAGATTGCCTTCCAGAGCCTTGGTCAGCTTTTCAGACATAGCTTCACGGGACATGTTGTGTACCTTGATGCCTAATGCCTGAGCCAGTCCTAACTGGAAGTCAGAGAACGCTTGGCTGTTTTCATTACTTAAGTCGATAGTAGAGAAGGTTGGCAGAATTGCTTCACGAATCAATTTACTGGATTGTGGATTGTTTTTACCAAGCATCTGCATACGACCTACACGGGTCATGTTATAGCCATAGTGAATGGGGGTATCCAAACCATTCTCTTGTTCTTTTAGCTGATTAATTAAACCGAACAGAGAATCATATGCCATAGACACGGACAGGTTTTTGCCCTCCAGTGATTTGGCAGTGTTTTTATTCAGCAAATCTGGATTAATAGTACCAGCACCCATCAGTTCCAGAATGTTGTCACGGCCTAATGCTTCATAAAAGTAAACCATCGGCATGTGTACACGGAACTCGGTAGATTGCTCAGCTTTCAGGGCAGCTTTCTGTTCAGGGGTATTCTTAACAGCAGGGTTACGTAACTGAGTTTGAGCCACGGAAGGAATGTCATCACCAAAGTACAGTTTCTCTTCTGGTTCTAAGAGGACAGCTTCCTCAATAGCAGTAGGGAATTTGTTAATGGCATCGTTGTCATCCAGCTTCTCAATGGTATACAGGCCAACAGTCTTATTGGAGTCTGGGTCAATCTCAGACACATCCAGCATAGACTCTTTAACTTCACCCATCTCAATAAGAGAAGACAGAATCTCTGTAGCCATTGCCATTGGGATACCTTTCGTATAACCCAGTGGTGCATTAGGATTGCGATCCAAACCCCAGTAGGATTCGATCTTCTGAGCCAGGGAGTTAGTAGCTTCTACCAGAGTCTGGGCATTCTCAAAATCAGCCAGAATACCTTCTGGTAACAGAGATGCTTCTACACCAGTAATAGCAGCTACGTCTTTCATGTCTTTAATGGCAGCATTCTGTGTAGCAGTCAGTCGCCATTGCAGACCAGCAAGCACAGCAGTCTCTAACAACTGGTCATTGAACTTAAAGGTATCTCCATCTTTCTCTACGATATTCAGTAGTTTGCCACCTACCCAACGGTTAGCCTCAGTACCCTCTGCAAAACGTTTACCAACGTTCTTATTAGCAAGGAACTTAGCCAGTCGTTCAGACAAAGTAGTCTTCAGAGTTTCCCCAAAGTCCATTAAGTCCTGATAACGCTTAATCACATCACCTGTGAGAGAGTTATTTTCTTTTTGAGTGAAAGCTTCAAAGCGAGCAACAGAAGACAGTGCTTGCTTAATATCAGCCAAAGGAGATTCAGAACCAATAGTACGAGACTTAGGTTCCTCTGGTAGAGTAAATGCTTTCAGGAACTGGTTCGGTGTCTTCTCATTGTTATAGACAGGGAACACTGTTTCCATTTCAGAAAGAGGTTTGCCACCTACTGTATAATCTGCTTTCAGCTGAGCCAGCGATACTTCATCTTTCTCCACGTTGTTATTGTTACGTCCAGAGGTATCTACACCAACCAGAATCTGTGCATTATTGGCTTCAACGAAAGATTGAACAGTATTGAATTGTTCAGCAGTCAGCTTCTGATTATCAAACAGTTGCAGAGATACGAATGGTTGCTCACTACCTTTATAGAAGGTAGAGCGAATAGCACCAGTATTCAAGGACATATCACGATAACCATCATGCCCAAATACGTCAGACAAGCTGATATGGTCGCCATTAGAACCAACCACAGTACCATCAGCAAACAGCCATGGACTCTCCCTGCGGTCACCATTCTTATTAAGAGTTTCCTGTGAAATAGTATTCTCTTTCACATAAGCATCTCTTTCAGATTCAGTAGTAGAGACTTCTTCTGCTTTTGAACTAGTCTCCTTAGTAGGAGCAGTATTATTTTCTACCACTGGTTTAGCTTTAGGCTGTACAGTAGTAGTAGTGTCCTCTTGCACTGGTGCAGGAGTTTCATCAACCCGATTCACTGGTTCATTGGTCTGTTTAGACTGAGTGGCATCAAGACCACCTTGACGGAACTCTTTAACTACCTGGGCAGCAGGCTTGTTCAGACGTGAATCCAACGAGGTAACTTTCACGTGATAAACATTAAGCTCCGGGTAATCCGTAGCAAGTGCATTAGCAATATCAGCTACGGTCTTAGCTTCCAGTGCTACTTGCTGGGCAAACTTAACAGACTTAGTATCGTAAGGATTGACACCGAGGCCAGTACGACTACGTACCCATTCACGGGAAGGCGAGAGAGCCTGATAATGAACAGACTTATTCTTATCCGCATTCCCCGAAATCAGATGCTCATTCAACGCTCCGACCTTATTCTGCATGTGCTGGGCGAACTTCATAAAGTCGCTCAGATAAGCGGAGGCCAAATCGAAGTTACCAGAGTTATACGCAGAACGAATGCGTTTCGCATGTTGCAACGCAGAGTACTGTCCTTCATTAGAACGAGACTCATCGGTTTTAATCTGTTTACTAACAATGTCTTGAGGACGTAAGCCTAGCTCTTCTGCTTTAGCGTCGAACTCTCGTGCACCCTGTAACAAGGCAGCAGCAGATTGCAGGGCAGCACGTTGACGATTCCCCAGTGTAATCTTACCTTCGCTTGCATGCTTCAGAACCATGTTCACTGAGTCTGCATCCAACACTTCTGGAGACACATCAGCAGCCATAGCAATGTTGTTTGCTTGGGCTTGATTAGCTTCTTCAGTAGCTTTCAGCTTACCTGCTTCAGCCTGTTCCTGAATCATGGAATGGATAGCACGGAATGCACGAAGTACTTTAGGGGTATTCTGTACGTTAGCCATCAAGCCGGAGAACTGGTCAACAATCGCAGCAGCAGGAGAACCTTGTTCCAGATTAGCCAGAGCACCCGGGTCACGGTTAATGAAGCTATCCATAGACATGATATTGTCATACATCTGGATTGCAGCTTCCATTTGAACGTTAGGATCCTCAGCAGTATTAACCAGGTCAGCCATCTTCTGAATAGCCTCTACACGGTTAGTGGAACCAGAAACAGCTTCACGGATTACCGGGTTAGCTTGTTCCAATTCTACCGGGTCGAACTTCATTGCCTGAGTTAAGTCAGCAGCATACTGAGTAGCAGCAGCTTTCTCTTCTGGAGAGATATCCATTGCATCTACTGCTTCTTGTACAGTTGCTTGTGCTTGTTCTGCCTGAGCAGCAGCTTCCTGTGCAGCAGCATTAACTGTAGCATCAGCTACAGGGGATGCTTGTTCATTTCGCTTAGCAACTTCTTCACCGCGTTGAACCAGGATGTTAGTAAGAGGAGATGCAGCTTTTGTTAATGTTTTACCAACCAGAGAAGCACCAGCCAGAGTAGTACGAAGAGCAGGACCGGCAGAAGCACCAACTGCTTTAACAGTTGCACCAGGAGCCTGAGCAACTCCAGCACTACCGAATCCATAAAGTGCACCCAAACCTGCTTGCTCACCGACTCCCTTAAGGGTGTCACGAGATACATCAACATTTTCTTTGATTGCACGGTTCTGGGCATACTGACCAAAGCCTGACTGAATACCTTCCTCTACAGTTTCACGCAGCATATTAGAACCAGCACCTGCCAGTGAACCTACCTTAAGTGGGTTAAGTTCAAAACGAGATACCAGTGGACCGGTAGCAGCAGCAACTGGAGCAGTTAAGCCAGCAGCAATGATACCTGTTTCAGATGCAGTCTGACGACGTGCTTCATCAGGGGATAATCCATCAGCAATATGTTGTTGGTAAACAGGAGACTTACTTGCCAGTTCTTGGTGGGACATCTTCATGATTTCAGAAGCAGTCTGTTGGTATGCACCACCAGCTTCCATACCACCGATTGCAATAGCAGGTGCAGCAACACGACCAGCAGACAATGCAACCTGTGCAGGACGTGAACCTAACTCAGCAGCTAGGGTAATACCCTTAACAGCTTTATCACCTCCTACCATTACCTTACCTAGTGCAGATACACCACGGATAAGGGGACCACCAGTAAAGAAGGAACCAACACCTTCACTCAGTCCGTCAGAGGCAGCCATACCATTATCAAGTGTATTAGCAACAGAATCAAAAGCATCACGACCAATGCGAGACAGGGAAGCAACCAAATCGTTCTCCCCATTTTTGATGTCTTGCTCATAGAGTTTCTGGTTCTTTTGAGCAGAAATCTGGTTCTGATTCTGAACAACCTTACGGGTAGCATTCAGTGCATTAGACTGTAGATTGTGTACACCTTCATTCAACCAATCCATCCCGGAAGCAATGGATGCCCCGGCATTATCATTGACCAGACCTGTGCCAAGAGCAGCAATGCCCCCAAGGGTATTAGCAACACCAAGACCAACACCAGAAAGAGTATCGCCAAATGCTTCTGCGTTAGTACGTTGTTTAGATAAGTCCTGACGTACAACATCAGCAGCATTAGCTCGGTTATTAAGAATCTGTAGACCTTGTTCATTACCGTACTTATTGATGATTTCTAAAGGAGAGGCTTGGGTGAAATCTGCCTGAAGTGAACCTGGTTCGAATGCACCGATTCCAAGATTACCTACTCGTCCAGTCTGAAGATTGTAAGCATTCTCTGGGGTTAATTGGAAAGGGCTTTGCCCTTGTGCAGCTTGCTTCTGAGAGGTTGCAGTAGAGACATCGACTTGCTTAGCATTAGTGATGCTGTCTGCGAAACCTGCCAGACGGTCAAATGTTGACATAGCATGTTTCCTGTTCAAACTTATATCGTATATAGGTAACTTACTCTACAGTAAGCCAGTTAAAGAAAAAAGCCCCGTAGGGCTTTTATTAGTATTACCGATTTTGTCTTGGTTGCATATACTCAGGCAGTCCTTGTGCCTGACGTAAGTATCGTTCAGCACGCTCCTTGTTTTCTTTCTCAACTGCCCGGTCTACAGAGGCCTGAGATTGAAAGTTACGTGGAGCCAGGTTAGCTGGGTCAGCTTGTACTTGTGCCTGTGCAGCTTGAAGCATTGCAGCAGCTTTAGTAACAGCCTCCTGACGTGCAGGTAACAGTGCAATAAGACCACTTTGTCCGGTATTAATCTTATTCTGGGTATTTGCCAGTGCAGCTACAGCAGCATCATATGCAGTCTGTGCTGCCTGGATATTATGCATAGCCTGAGCACGACCTAGGTTACGTACACTACCTTCCAGTGGTTCCCCCCGTTTCACACCCTCAATTAACTGTTCTACCAGACGGTCGTTAAGACGCATACCATTACCGGCTTCATTGGTAATGAATGGGTTAACTGCATCAATAGCACGACTAATATAACCTTCCGGTACACCAGTCTGTGCACGTTGCATAACAGCAGCAGCCATAGCTGGCGACATATTCCCACGCTGGGAAATATCGTTCAGTCGGTTAAGTACCCAGTTACGGTCAGCACCTTTAAAGTCACCCTCCAACAGACGGTTAGCAATCTCACCTACTGGGGTATTATCAGTGACAGTACCAAGGAAATCAGTATTAAGACTACCGGTGTTATCCTGCATAGAACGAGTACCAATCATACCCTGAGCCAGGGTAGATACTGCCTGATTACCTTGACTATTCTGAACCATAGCGAGTGGGTCAGCCCCCACTTCTGCTTGGGCAATAACAGGTTTAATCTGTTCCCAAGTCATATCCTTATAAGCACCTGGAGTAGAGTTAGGCAGAGCAGCCCAGGTAGCTTTAAGGTTGCCATTCTTACGAGACTCGAAGATAGCCTTACCAATCTTATCCTGGTTCTCAGCAGAAAGTGGCTGGCTTTGCCAATCTGAGCCAAGAACTTTGGGAGCGAAGTCTTTTAGGGTAGCTTGGTTAATCTGGAATGCACCAACAGGTGAAGCACCCTGGTTCGATTTCATACCATCCTGATGTTTAATTACATCACCAATACTCATTTGAGTAATAGGGGTAGATGTACCAGCAAACTGGTAAGTAACATCGTAAGGTGAACCCTGACGAGTGCCGGCAGTACCCGGAGCAGAAGCAGCACCTACACCATTGCCATATACACCCGGATAGGCATTAGCCAGTAATCCCTGCAAGCGTGCCTGTGCAACTGGGGATAGGTTCTTACTATATGCTTCTGCCAACAGACGGGCATCATTTGGGTTCTCAGCACCACGAGTAATCTGTGACATTACACCCATAGCAGCCTGACTATCGGCATCATTACGCTGAGCAACACCCAAATCAAAACGATTCTGTGCCTGATTAATAGCCTGACCACCCTGACTTTGAAGACGACTCATCATGTCCAATTGTTGGTCAGCAGGGAGTGCAGACAGTGCATCACGGGTCTGACTTAATGCAGCATTAATACGGTTCTGGTCACCGGACTGATAAGCCTCAGACAGCAAACGTATAGCAGGGGAAGCATTATCTAATGCAGAGTTAGTATCCTGTAAACGACCAAAGCGATATGCATTGTAGTCGTTGGTTCCCTGCTGCCCTTGTTGAGTCAGTAATGTACCTGCTCGCTCATCCAGGTTTTGGAGAGTACGCTGGTTTACCAGTGAAGGGTCAACCCCCTGAAACAGTGCACCGGATGCCAAAGCATTACGGTATTTATTTGGGTCTTGATACTGCATAGCATTCATCATGACGGCATTGCCAGCCTCCTGCTTGGCAGCGTTCTGGAAATTACCCAGTGCATCACTTAAGCCGGAGGTGGCGTTACCAATCATGCTGCCAAATGTGCGAATGCTGTCACCAACTCCAGAGAAGTTAGGTGCATCAACATTACGCCAGGTAATAGGCATGGTCATATCTCCATCCAGCGTGAGATTGGCATTGTCCATTGCGTAGCCTGTACATCTGTCTACGCACTAAACCATTCTCACGACAGAATTTATTTAAATTGTTAATGATTACCCTTTCTCCGGTTGGGGAGATATAAGCATGGTCTTTACTATTAGCCTTGGCTACGTTCTCACTTACCGGTATTAGTCGACAAGTGGCTGGACCATACTCTTTAATATCCCCGATATCCTTATCTACCTGATAGGAGTTACTTTCTGGTTCAATACCTAATTTTTCACACTCATTATAGTACCACTCGGCAAAGTCCTGGAAGTTACCCCAAGCAGGATTAACTGTAACACCTCTCTGCCCGTACAAAGGATAACCCGGATCTAGTGGGTTATAACACCTTGCAAAAATACCCCACCATCTTGTATAGGCTGAGGAAGTTTTAGAACCATCCAGAGATTTGGTTGAGTATTTACAGCCATCATTGACCATATGATTGGGTTTCCAGGAAACATTGACCCTAGAGTTTGGATACCGCTTCATGATTTCTCCTCAATTAGATAAACATGTCACATAGTATCTAAACAGAACTTTCGGGTCAATGAGCCATGATGGTTTCCTGTTAACGATTTAATTTATTAGCTGCAATGTAAGCATCAGCCGAAGACTGGTCACGGTTCTCTGCTGTAGCACGGCTACGAGCACGGTCTTCCAGTGCAGTGTTATAAGACTTAATCTGATTATTCAGGTTAGTGTTAGTAACACTCTTAGTAAAGTTCAACTGGTCTTTGGCTAACTTGTTAGCCTGGAAACCACTATAGATACCAGCTAAGGAACCAAGTGCACCGAGTCCTAGTTGGAAGGTAGGTACGTTCATACCCAACTGATTAGCTGAACCAGACAAGAAAAATGCAGGAGTAGTTAATCCTGTACCTGCATTCATACCAATAGCTGCACCTGGGGTGTAGTTCATAGCTGGGGTATTAAAGTTCTGATTGTTATTAGACATCCAAGACATAGCAGCTGGCTGTGGAGTTTGGTTGCCTGTTAAGAATGACAAATCCATGAGGATCCTCCTGTTAAACAAGGTCTGTATTAAGAGTAATATCAGAGTAGCTGCCAACCATATTTAAAGACATGTCAGCTATATCCGAACCAGTCATGAGAGTACGTGAGAGAAAAGAATCCAACGACTCCATTGACACAAATTGCATAGGGTCAATTACACCCTGCCCAGCAGTACCAAACATTTCTTCATACTGCTTATTGATTGCCATCATATCAGTATTGTACTGCTGCATTACATTCTCTGCTTTCTGAATAGTAGCAGCCGTAGATGCATTAATATACTGGCTAATACCGTTACCCACTGAACTGGTAAGTTGCATGATGTTTTGGGCATTCATCATTTCACTGGCTAAGGTAGATAAGGATGTACCAGTAGACAGAGCAGTACCAACATTCATAGCCACCATAGAAGCAACGGCAGCAATGATAAAACCTAGCTTATCACCAAACAGTGAAGTGGATACTTTAGTGATAATAGATACCAGAATCATTGCAGCAATGGCGTTTGCTACAGCACCTACTATTACAGCAGCTAACCCAACAAAGCCAAGCGATGCACCAACTGCACCGTATGCCCCAAGAATACCTGCACCACCAGTACCCATAGTGAATACGGATACAACAACAGCAACTACAACAACCACAATCTTAAAGGCAGATGATGTATACCACTTCTGCTTAACCTTCTTATATGAGTTCATTACTAAGTAGGAACAAGCAGTAGACAGTTGAGTACTACGAGTCAGTGACATTGAACGGTAGATGTTAGTATGCAGTGGAATAATGAATCCACTCTCTTCTGCATCACCCATTGCTTCTGCAACATCAATACTTACTGACTTATTTTTATATACCCTGTTGTTGTGGTTTAGACCCAGTACCCTAAGTTTACGGTAGGTGTTATTACCATCCTGCCAAAGCAACTCATACTCCTGCATAGAATAAAACGTAGTGGTAACTTCCAGTTTCTTAGTTGAACCAGAGTTACTAGCAGTACGTATGTTCTTACGGGTAAGAGTTATATCTCCTGCATACCTGGCTCGAAGTTGCCCTTGCTTAGCACCAGACCATGCTTCCCCGGAATGGGTAGTTTCAGACACATAGTTCCAACCAATGGTCATGTCGTATTTGTACTGCTTATTACTATGTACCCTAAACTCTCGCTTAGGTATGACGGGATATTCTGGCAGAGGTGGGGGTGTTCCAACTATCTGATTTACCCCCTCGTTCCACCATTTTACGTATGCATCAACTGCATCATTTGCTACCTGATAACCTGCAATCACTGCTTCCAGTGTAGGGTAGGTTGGGTCAGGTGGGAATGCTTCAGTAGCCATTTGAAAGAAACGGTAGATGTATTCCTTAGCAGTATCCTCTGGAGTATTAAGAGATACACCGAATGTGCCATAAATGTACTGGATATCACCTATGTCGTCATTCTTCTTAAGCTCAGTCACTACTTTATCAAGCTTACCACCAGTAGCTTTATAGAGTGCCTTCTTACAGTGGGGGTAGATTGGGTCATTCTCTACCCATTGTTTATCATTTCTGATTGGAATGAATGGATAGAATCGGTTATCGGTAGCTTCAGTCTCGAACAGTGAGTCAAGTGCAACGTTGCCAGAGTTCTGCTTATAGATAAGCATCTTAGGAGTGCCAACAGCAGTCATCTCAGTATCAGTACGAGTAGTCTGGGATGAGTACTTACGAACCAGTGTCTCTGTAGTTGTGGTGATTGTATCGGTGCGAGTAACACCACCGCCTATATCAACTACATTGGTAGTTACAGTAGTGTTGGATTGAATCTCACCAAACTTTGTATGAGTCATTACCCTATCAGATACAACTACAGTTACACCATCAGGTTTCTCAGTGAATCCTCTACGATAAACTTTAACGTAGGAGTTCCAGTTATCCACACTTGGTTCGGTAACAGTACTGTCTTCATCCGGTCTACCATCAGAGTAAACAGAATGAGTCTGTATAGTCTTAGTAAGGTTGGTTGTATTAGCTGTCGTATCACTTGAAATGGTATTCCATAACAAAGTAGACGGTAAATCGTCTTCATCATCATAGACAGTAGTCGGTCCTACTACAGGTGGATTAGTAGTCGGGGACTTATAGAATGTGTAATCAGCATAGAGATACAAAGCACCTGGTTCAAAATTAGTAGGTGTGAATGTAATGGTAGAACCTCCATCCAGGGAAGTCATAGTAATTTCATTAGTATCTTCATCAATGTCTACGTCGAATCGTTCCATGATTCGACTTGGGGCATTCTCATAAAGATACTGGTCACACCATTGCTCAAAGTCAGCAAAGCCAATCTCTGCTACCTGAACATAGACTGATTCTCCAGCAGGTGGGGTAATTTGACCCTCTATAACAGTAGGGTCAATCTTAGCCAGTACACCCGATGAAGAACCTGCCATACCAACTTCTGAGTCATAGTGGTTCTTACTCCAGCTGGAGAACAGTCGCATACGAATACCCGGTCCATTCAGGTAACTATCAGAGATAGTGTCTGCCATAGTGAAGCCTGTATCGGCAACAATTTTACCGATGACTACAGTCTTCATATAGTTGGGTCGTTTATGTATATCCCCTGCCATGTTATAAACAGAGGATGCTACGTATACTTTAGTCTTCCCACTAAATAAGCCCATATTAGTTCAGCCCGTTGTTAGACTTCAGCTTGGTCAGAATGGTATCAATACTTGCGTTAGTGAAACCATTAGGTGGGTTCAAGCCTTCATCAATAGTCTTCTGTGTAATCCATGCATCAGTAAACAGCTTAGATGCCTTAACTTCTGCATCACGTTGGTAAGAAGTAATCTGTTGAGAGTACAGCTCTTTCTGCTTACCCACAGAACCAGTAACAGTAGTCCCATCACTTCGGGTATCTAGTGTCTGTGCACGCTGTGCTTCAGTCTGCTCAGTAATCAGCTTAAGCTGTTGTGGTAACATCTGGTTAGCGTTAAACAGTGCAGCACAGTATGTTTCAGACTCTGTAGCAATCTTCATCTTAGTGAGAGCATATTCACTCTTAGCAGACAGTGCCTGAATCTTAGCCAGCACATACTGAGCTTTAGAAGTAGCCAATGTAACACGAGCAGTAACAGCCTGAATCTGTGCCATAGCGGCAGCCCAGTATGCCTGGTCACGACCGAGTAAGAACTGAACAGCATTGCTCATGCACGATTCCATCATAGCAATATAGGCTTTTGTATATTCACCACCGGTAATACGGTTAGCTTTAAACTCAGCTTTAAGATGGTTGTGTGCAGATTCCATTAATGCATCAAACGTACCACTACCACCTACTTCACGGGTAGTAAGTGATTCATTTGTTACTTTAGTAATAGCATCAAAGATTGGAGAACTATTCCCACCTGGTATATCCCATTCAGGACCAGACATATCAATATCGGGGAGGATAAAGTCATCCCCCTTAGTTAACTCTTCAAGGAGTCGGTTAGCTTCTACCTCAGCAGAACAAGACATAATCATTCCTCTTGGTTCAAAAAGAAACGGCCCACGGAGTTACCCCAGTGAGCCGTGTTGAACTGTAGCTTATACGTTAATCGTTCAGGCTACCAGCAGCAATCTGTGCTTGAGCCAGCTGAGCCAATTCTGCTTCAGTCAGTGGAGGCAATACTTCAATGGAGAACTCACGTGCTTCTGTTGCACGGATATCTGGTAAGCCATTCTTGCCTTTACGAGTCGTAATGTTGATGAACTTACGATTTTTAAGGAACTCGTAGATACAGTACGGAATATGATAACCGTTGTCGGTTACTTCACCGAATGGAACAAACTTACGCACAGTACCCATATATTCGTTAGCTACGGTGATAATTTCACCCGGCAGATCTTTCTTCTTAGGGTCAAGGTTCTGGATACGTACACGAATCAGTCGAGTCTGTTCTGCACGAATCTTCTGACCCAGAGTCATCTTCTTAACACCTGCTTCTTGTTTTTCACCTAAAGGGTTAACAGCAGATTTTTTTACTTCTGGATCATCTTTTGCTTGTGCAGCTTCAATCTTCTCACGGAGCTTCTCAACGGAGATGTTGTTAGAGAACTTAATATTCATCAACGTTGCTCGTTGCTTAAGAACTTCAAGTTCACTAGGCATTGCAATATCGTTAACGGTATCTTCGTTGCCCTGTACGTCCAGTTCTACGTCAGTGGTCGGTTTATCGTTAATGCTCATGTTCATATTTCCTGTGGTTCAATTAGTTTTACTAAGAGGGGGACTTATGTCCCCCTTGTTTTATTTAGGACTATTACAGAGGAGCAACAGTCTTAATCAGAGCCAGACGTTCTGGACGTTTAACCAGGATACCGTAGTACCACTTGATGGAACTGAAACCAGTCTCACCATACGGGTCATTACGGTCAGCAGTTTCTCGACCAGGCATCTTAGTCATGATGGAGAACTTAACAGACTTACCATCAGTCTGGAAGCCAATGGTAGAGAAGGAGTCATCACCAACTACCAGCATCGGGAATACGTCATAGTGTTCTTGCCCACTAACCATAGAAGAGCGATAGCCCGGGTTAGTAGTAACCTGAGCACCAGCACCAGCCCAATGCAGCATCTCAGGAACCTGGATAATACGGAACTTGTCGATACAACCAATCTCACCATTCATCAGAGTACCGGCATCAGCATAGTGCTGAACCTCAATGAATGCTTTGTTACCGAACAGGTCTTTCATCGCTTTCAGTTCTGGAACCAGTTCAGAACCAACGTACATTACACGAGTACCACCAAGTACTTTGGTATCAGTCAGTTTAGAACCAGTGATGATAGTAGTCTGAGTCGGAGTACGGTTCTCAGTAAGAATCTGGTCAAGACGCATCAGGTTCTTATAAGAAACTACAGACGGAGTAGAACCTTCACCAGTGATGGTAGCATCGGAAGTAGCAGCACCTGCATACAGTACAGTACCAGCAGCAGCCAACAGGTCTTTCTGGAGAACAGCTTCAGTCAGCTGTACAGCACCGTTCATCAGTTCACGAGACAGGTGTTCTTTCAGCTGATCATCAGAATCAAAGTCCAGGGACTCTTGGGTAAATTCGTAGAAGAAACCGAACTTATGAATGGAACCTTCACGAGACAGACGAGTAAATCCTACACGGTTAACGCGACCACCGTTCTCTGTCAGCAGAGGCAGTTTAGAAGTGATGTTACCAACGTCTCTGGAAGAACCATACAAGTTACCATTAACGATGGTAGCACCATTGGCATCAATACCCTGGTCATTGATGTTCTTATCGTCAAGCAGTGGGACGTACTCATACACCTTAACAGTCTTACCGTAGTTCTTCGGCATGTTAATGGTGTTAGCCAGTGGCATGAAATACTGGTCTTTACGGGACTGAATAATAGCTTTCTTCAGCCAGTAATAGGTATTCATCTGGTCGGAACCAGCACCATCAATGCTAGATTTCTGGTCGTCAATTGGGGCGTTATAGTTTAACATATCATCTTATTCCTGTTTAAAGACTACCCGGTACTGGGAGTTTAGCGAAATCTTCATCACTCATAGCGAGTGGGTTTACAATAGGCGTTGCTTTACGTGTAGCAGCCCGATTAAGGGAAGCTGCTTTAGCTTGCTCATTATTAGCCAGAGTCTGCTTAGGTTGTGCTACACGCACTACCGGCTGAACCACTGGCTTAACTGCTTGTACCGGTTTTGGCTTAGTCACTCGGTTAAATGCCCCTTGCTGTGCAAGGAGGTTACCGACGTGGTTATAAGCCTGAATGAACGGAGTACCTACCGGAATCTGGCCTAACATCTGAAGACGGTTCACTTCGTTTGCAATGGTGTCATAAATACCATTCTCCCGTTGTTCGTGAATAGTCTGGAGTAAGCCACGATTCTGGTAAAGAGCATCTTTACTGACAGCATCCCATGTCGAGCCGATAACACCTAATGTAGCTTGTCCTTCTTGAGTAGACTTTAAGTCGTCAATTTCGGTTGCAAAATCTGCTTCGGTGTCGGTAACACGGTGATTGCCACCCTGGTAGTTAATTTCCTCATCTGGGTTAAAGTCCAGAGGATCTGTACCAGAGTCTTTGAGCAACTTCTTAATGGCTTCAGGATTCTTTTTATCCAGATCAATCAGGAAAGAAAGTTTATCCTCATCCATTAAGCCGTTGTTCTGTAACATCAGCATTACCTTACGGTAAGGCTTTAGTTCTTGCATCTTACGAGTATAGTTAGCACCCATCTGCATCAGGCTAATGGCCTCCTCCGGTGAACGGGGAGTAATCACTTTGCCGTTAGCTTTAAAAGGAGCCATCAACTTCTCGTAACCTTCCTTATAGTTGAAGTCAGCAGGCAGACCTTCAGACTGTTTGCCTTCCTCTTCCTGTTCCTGGCCTGGTTCAGTAGTAGAAGGTTCAGCTTTAGTAATCGGCTCGCCGTTACTATCAACTTCTGTGTCAACAACTTTATCATCAACTTTATCGGAAGTTAAAGGATTTGCTGAATCTTCTTCATCAGGTTCAGTTTCAGGAGGGGTTTCTTCGGTTGGTAGGTCTTCAACAGCAGGGGTGTTAACTTCTTCATCAGGAGTCTGTACGCCGTTGGTTTCTGGGTTGTTCTGAGTGGAAGTGTCTTCCTCAGCAATAATTGCTGGGGCTTCCATATTCAGAATCTCATCATCCGACATTGCGAGAATGTCGGAAGCTGTGGTTGCAGCTTCCGTAGTCATAGGAAATATCTCCGGTTAATTATTCGTCTTCAGGTTCAGCACGAACTGCGTCGAGTTCTTCTTCTACCTGTAGAATAACATCAGCTTCGTTTTCGCCCATACGAATAGCGAGGTCAAGCCAACGACGTAAGTGACCAGCAGCTTGAGCCATGTTCAATGCATCTGCACGGTTATTAGCCTCAAGCAGTGGGTCACCAGATTCTTGCACGTAACGTGCACAATCTTCCGTACAGAACTGGTGAAGAATTACTTTACGGAACAGTGGATTCTCCAGAAGTTTACGTACATCTTCTGCATGTGCAACTGCACTTTTAGCAGCTTCCAGTCGATGTTCCAGTCCAGCGATTGTTGATTCTTTACTCATGTGAAGGTCTGCCTTACAGGTTCATGCCAAGAGCCGATGCTGGGTCTTGGCTAGGGTCATAGTATTGGGAACTAAGTGAATAAGCTGGGTCTTGCTGAGCAGCTATATCACGTTCTGGTATAGAGTTCCCGTAAGTCAAAGTATTATATCCAACAGCTGCAGATATGTTGGGGGTAGTTTCCCCTTCTTTAATAGGTGTTGTCAATGCCTTAGTTATCTGAAGGTTCTGGTTTCCTTGAGATTGTGCTTTTTGTTTTTCCATATCACGAGCATGTTTAGTACCAGATTCCTGTTCCAGATAATCCAGGTCTTTAAGGTCACCAGCAGAAGCAGCCTCTTTAGCCTTAGCCATATTGAGTGCAATCTTGCTTTGTAACTCTTCATTCTCAAGCTGTGCTTTCTGAATCGCCAATTGCTTAAGCTGTTCTTCCATAGGGTCTGGCTGTGGTTGCCAAGTACGTAACTCATGAGCCAGGTCAGGCATACGTTTAAGTTCTGCAATCTTAGCTACGAGAGATAACGTAATAGTTTGGTCAACCGTATTACCCAATGTTTGAACCATGAAGCTCAAATCCTGAGATTTCTGGTTATCAATTTCAGCAGTGTTAATATCAACCTCAATGTCGAAGTTACCTTTAAGGTCTTCACGGTTAATCTCTACATACTGCTCGTTAGTAATACGTACTACTTCCTTCTCAGATAAGAACACAGCATTCATTGCACAAATCTTAGTACCAATGTCTGCCATACCCTTAGCTAATCGACGTAGGATTGCCATCTCTCGTTTGGATGCTGCATCAAGTGCACCACGAATACCAGCAGCCACATCTCCGTAAGCTGAACCAGTTACACCACCAGAGAATGCTTTAACACCTGTTAGTGATTCTGCTTCCTGGTTTTGCATCTGAGTCATTATTATTGCCGACTGAGGTAACTCAGGGAACTTATGTTCCATAATGGCCTGACTAGGATTACCCTGCATTGGGTTGTATTCATAATCTTGCCCATCGTCATATCGACGACGGTTCAGTGTATCCAGCATCCCTTTAGGATAGCCACGTTGACCATTTGCACTTCGACCTAACAGATCAATCATCCCACGCATAGTTGCACCAAGAATTGCTTGGTTATCCCCTAACAGTTCAGCATCAGCTTCACCAAAGAGTTCACGTTTACGGGGCATGTAAGGAACAACTACTAAAGGTAACTTACCATCCGGGAATGGGTTTTTCTCCATACGGATAAGAGTAGAACCAATCCAGGTAGCAACAATTGGTTCCAGCGAACCATCGTCATTGATGTCATAAAATCCCCAGTATTCATAGGCGACAACTTTCTTACGAAGTGCATCCTTAAACTGGAAGTCACTGGGAGTTTTACTCTCATGGTCTGGGTCAGTCATAGGGCTAGAACTTTCCCAATCAATCTTATCTAAATTGTGATAACGGTCCTTGTTCTTCATGAGGTCTGCTTTACATGTCTCAAACGAGATAACTGCATACAGAGCCTTATCCAAATCACCATTACAGCTTGGGTCAATAACTACGTTATTAGGATTAAGCATTTCAACAGTGGGTCTGTTAACCAGTGCTTTCTCTACTTCTACTTCAGTAACTCCTGTCTGGATTGCATACGTAGCTTCCCCAGTTTCATTGAAATAGTTAACAGCTTCCTTAATATCTTCCGGCATTGTTTCATCATACTCACGAGGATTCTCCGCCTGAAGCTGTAAAGCCTGCTGAAGAACATCTGCCTGTTCCTGGTTCTCAATTGGGTATAACTGGAATACTGGAGTTTCTGTTTTAATCTTAACAGTCTTACGTTCCCAACCAATACGAGCAATACCAGTACAATCATCTACAACACTGTGTACGTAATCATCTACAAGTTTCACTTTATTAAGTTGGGTACGGAATTGGTAGTTAAGAACTAATTCATTCTGACGTGCAGCTAACTCATCTTCAAAAGTAACCGGAGTTACTTTAAAAAGTTTATTGGACGAAAGGAACGGCTCAGACAATGGAGCATATCGCCACTCTGCCTGACGGCGAACCAGTCTAGGTTGGACTTGCGAACGTCCTTTAACCTTTGGGGGTTTAGCTTTACCTTTAACTTCCATCAGGTCATTCCACTCACGAATCTGTGCCATAATCGCATCGTGAGCAGGTTTAGCTGATTCCAAATCACCCTTCAGCAATTGGATACTTGGTTCCTTCTTCCAGTCCGTTAGCTTCTCTGATTGAGCCGGGTCTGGTAAAGGCTTAAAAGTGTCTTGGTGTTCCATAGTTAATCCTATTCAAAAAATTTACGATCAGCCTGAATTTGTTTACCCAACTCAATTAGTTGGTTGTCACGGAGTCTAACAGTTGCCTGGAGTTCTTCAACCAAACGTCTGCCTTCTTCAAGACTGCTGTCGAGTCTGGCTGCATGGCTTGCAAGACTTCTGCACTCAAGGGTTCCGGCTTCGGCTTGACGTTTATATACCGATGCTCGTCTTTCAGACTGTTGCATCCGGCTGTCGTAATCACTGCTAACGCGAGCAAGCTCGCTTGCGTAATTACTCTCAGCCGTCTGCAACCGGGAAGTAAGTAACCCGACTTCATAACTATGGTTTCTTTGGAGAGCATTGTATTTGTCCTGTAGTTTTTGCGTTGCCTTCAGGTCTTCAACCTTTTGGGCATCCCATTTCTTTTGTACAGTAGACTGTCCATTGGAATTACCCCAAAAGTAAATGGTGGCCCCGAGGACCACCACCAGAAGATAAGGCCAACCTTTAGAGATTAGCATCTTCATTACATGCCTCCAGTGGCACATTGCCGATTCGGTTAGCTACCCAACCATACGTAAAGTCTGGCATGTTCAATGAGGTGTAGTGGTTTAGTTGTTTAGCATCAAGTAACTTAATCATTACCTTACATGCTGCAACTTTGCCTCGTTTTTTCTGCAATGCTTTATATGCATTAACAGTACCTGCACCGACTTTACCATCAACTTGTATTTTAGGGTAGTCTTTGCCATCACGGGACATTTCATTAAGAGATTGCTGCAACCACTTAGCCGGTCTGGTTACACCGGTATTAACCCCAGCATCAACCAGTTTGTGTGTTACAGCAGGAGATATATCAGCGAAGGCTACGAAGTTAGGCTTAAGTACATAGTCGTCAATGTATATCTCAGCAGCCATCTCTTTCGTTAAACCCTTCATGGAACCATTCCAACCATACTCAGTAGCCAGAACTTCTTTATGAGACTTAGCTACTGATTGGGTAATACCATGATTAGTTTCCCCACCTGGGTCACGAGGATTATTTACGTACCCCCCTTCCATATAGAACACTGCCCCCAGAATAGCAGCGACAACTCCTCCCACTGCACCACCTTTTGCAGCGAGTTTTTGCTTAGCTTTCATGAGAATCTTCCTTTGGATGGAATCGTATTAGTCTGCCTACAATATTTAAAGCAAATAGTGTGATTGTAATACTGGAACCATGAGGAATATCTTCAAGGATGTGGCGAGGTAGCCCATTCAGCATTGGTTGGATAATATCTACAACAGAAAATAGAATTAATCCGAACGTACTAATCTGAACAGATGCCCACTTCCAGGACTTCTTCCAGTTAGGTACTAGCCCTATCTTTCTTTTTAACCTGCAAACCATGCGAATATCTCCCGTCTTATAGCAGCTAATACACCAATAATTGCACCTGCTACAGCCCACACCCACTTACCAAAAATTCCAGCACCAGCAACTTTATGCTTAATAGTGATGAACTCTTCGATGGTAGGCTCAGACTTAGTGATGCTCTCTTCTACCCGTTTAAGTCGGGTACTAAGGTCGCCCATAGACTCACTTAGTTTTTTAATAGACTCTTCCATTTTCTCCCTTTCTCTCGATTCACGGGTTTGGTTTTCGAAAATGTTTTTCAGTCTCTCTTCGAGTCTGGCTAGAGTTACATTATCTGGTTCATTTCTCATAAGGGCTTACTCAGGTTAGTTAAGTCGTGATTGACTGAAACAGTCTACATAATGGGTTGTTTGAGGTACAACAATAAAGCCCCTTGATAGGGGGCTTTATTTACTTATTTATGCCTTAATATAATAAGTATCTATACCAGATGGTACTGTATTTCTACCAACCTGCCACAGACTGGGGGTACTTGTTTGCATACCCCAACAATGGGTCAAGTTACCGCTAGTAGTAACAATCTGGGCAGTAATTGTAGGTTGTTCTCTAGTCCTGATAACCTTACGTACAGCAAAGTATGGAGATGCTGTAGGGGTAGTACCTGCCTGAATTACAATCTGGATTGCTTCACCAGTACTAACATATGAAGTAGCAGCAGCACCTGTACCATAACCAGTGAGTGTTACTTCCATAATGTCACCACGAACATAACCATCAGCATAACCTGATTGAGTATTACCATGACAGAATACAGTACCCTCGGAACAACCACTCATAGCGAACCAAGTTTCCCCATTCCCCAGGTCACCAGACCAGGTATAAACTTTGTTATTACTAACTTCAATATTAACAAGTTTACCTGCATTTACCTGAGTCAATGCAATACCAGCAGTATCAAACCAGGGCAGTAGTAAGGTGGATCCAGAACCCGCACCACCATTGCCACAATGAACTATTGTATTTCCTGAAATCTGACAAGATATAACATCACCACCAGACTGACCCAGGTTGATGCCATTCTTACCGAAGTTACGGACAAAGTTATTTTCCCATGTACAATAAGCACAAGCATTAGAACTGCCTGCCATGGTTCCCCCACCAGTACCGTAGGTAACACCATTCTGGAGAGTACAGTTTTTAACTGTAACGTTGACACACTCTTGAACACCAATCATATCCCCAGTGCCTAGTAATGCACGGACTGTAGTATTACTTGGTGGTGGTGGTGTAACTGTAATATTAGTTACACTGCTTACAGCAGTAACCAAATGTTCCGAACCACCCGGCAGAACTAACCACATCCCAGGTTTTACCCCAGTGAAGTCTGGGCCGGATGAGTGGGTAACTGCACCAGTAGTGCTGGTATTAACGTACATACGGTTACCCGGACAACCTATGTGAGTACCGGAAGCATTAACTCTATCAATCAAACTATAAGAGTAATTGCCAATATAAAGAGCACCTGCACCCAAATCTTCGGCCTGAATATCACGTACAAGTACGTTTGCACTAGCTGGGGTATTATCACCAAAGAATGCAATAGCTGCTTTAGAGAAGTTTCGCACCTTACAGTTAGTAATCTCAACACCATTTACGGCATTACCAACGACACCATAACCAGAGTTACCAACAAAGGTACAGTGGCTCAGTATTACACCATTACCAATACGCACCATTACTACTTCAGCATTTGCTTGGGTAACATCACGATTACCATCAATACACAGACCACGTACTGTTGCCCCTGTCTGTATGGACAAGAAGTCACTTAGGTAACTTACAGTACTATTACGACGAATAGTCGGTAAACCGTAGCACTCAATAGAGGCGTAGGCTGGAATCGTTAGTAATACTTTACTGTCGTAAGTCTTTCCTCGCATCTCCCCAATAATTTTATTGGTACTAGATGCTGCAAAAAACTTATTCAGGAATGGACCATCGTCAGTAATCCCATCCCCGATACAGCCAAACATTTCTGGGGTAATGCGGTTATTGTGCAAACGTTGCCAAGAGTAGGAGGCATTAACTCGTGCAACAATACCACCATCATCTGCATGGTCACCTGCTACAGAAATAAAATCACCACCCCCTGTTAGTGTGTTGTTGTGCCAACTACGTAATCTAACACGTTGACCTGCGGCAGTAGGAACCAGTGCACGAAGGGAGGCAAAGCTATCTACTTCACCAATCATTGTATAACCGAATGGGGAAGCTAATTCTTCAGCAATAGAGGTAGCACCCTGAGCTACCCAGGTAGTAGGCGAAATACCCCCAGTACTATCAATAGTAGAGCTAGCTGGAACTATCTTTGGCAAAGTACCTGCCCACACGTAATGAACACCGTCCTCAATAACAGCATCATTTTTCGTGTTAAGAATGGTTCCAAGAGTTAATGTACCAGGGGGTGTATTAAGCTCTCCACGGGAAAGGGCATAAGCACCCAAATCAATAGAACCAGCGGAATGGGTTAGTATTCCGGCCTGGGTTAAGGATGCACCCGTAGTACCGGGGGCGATATCGGTAGGGAGTGAGTAGGCTCGTTGAGTTTCCTTATCGTAAATTACTTTATATCCGGAGATAACTGCACCATCAGTAAAGTAAACTACCTCAGATTGTTTAACACCAAACTTACGAGCAATAGCTTGCTTGTTAGTAAGGATACCCGTTGAACCTTTACCGCCCTGTGCGAACAGTTCATTCATAACAACCTCTTTCTTTTTTAGGAACCTCCCCCAGTACTGAAGGAGGTTCATGTGTTAAATAATATTAATGGGGATTAAAGTAACGGTAATATTCCCAGGGACATAAGTTAATTCATCGCCTACTATATTCGCAATGCGAACGTTATGAGGAAGGGTTGGTAGCTTGTAAGACTTCTGTTGATTACTTACATATACAACCTTCTTACCGTTCAGGAACGAAGTATGGTCACCATCCAGGATAACTTCTGAGTCCTTCAGATTAAAACCACGGGCAATTTCTTGTATGGTCTTATCAGCTAGCTGAATTGTTTCCTCTGTGCCACCTACGGTAAGGATAACAACGTCATCTGTTGACAGCGGTTCTGTTAAGAAAATCCTTTGGTTATCCTTATCAACTGTATAGGACTTGCTGTTGAGATCCTTGTACAATCGTAACCCATTTACATAAACTGCTGATACATTGGCAAATATGAAAGGAATATCAATAACCTGTTCCCCACCAACAGCAGCACCTTGATTGTAGAGCCAGTTAACTACTCGCCAGTTATCAATACTGAGGGTATCCGGTACAGCAGGCATACCAGTAAGAAACATTAAAACTTCTTCTCCAGCTTCCAAAGGTTGTGCCAGGGTAACCACACCAGACTCTGTGTCAAAACTGTAGCCCTTACCGTTTGTTTGGGTAAAACCATCTATGGTTATGAATGCTACACCAGCCGTATCGACGGGGACGGTAATGGTATTCTCACCACCGATAGCAGTATAACCCCAGATTACATATGTAGATGGAGCACCACTATTACTATCGTCGGCTTGCCCAGACGTAGCTACCTTAACCCAGGAACCAGTAGCAGTAGTATCATCAGGAATAATGCCGGTACGATCACCTTCTACGTACAAGTAGTCAGTAACCTGACGGTCGCCAGCAGGGGTTTTATCATAGATGCGAGCAAAGATAGTCTTAGTAGTTAATGCTTTAAGTTCTGCCTCAGACTGTACACCAAGAACCATTCCATACTGATTTAGGAAATCATAAATGAGTTTAAGGTTACCCAAATTACAGTAAACAGTACGAACCACGTGATAAGCATTACCAAGTAGTGCATTTACCATTGGGTCATTAGAACTGTTTTGGCAGTAAGGATTGGTCCAATCCTGATTTGCATCAAAGGGGTTATGTGCGTTCATCGCCATCCTCGTTGTTCAAATTTAGTTTCGGTAATTGAAATACTTCCATTAGCCAGGTCGTAGTCAACAACCTCACCACAGATGCTTTCATACGTTTGCAGATACTCTGCTGCTTTAGCGTTAGCTTCAGGGGTATTTAAACCTGTGTGATAACGATAACCCACCCAGTTATGAAGTGCCGTCATTAGCGTATCAGCTAAGTCAACTTCCTGTTCTTCATCACCCGTAAGAACTGGATGCTTGGCTTGATACGTTACGTTAAGTGCCTCGAAGTGTCTGGGTCGCATACACTGAATAGTATCAGGCCGGGGGGTGAAGATAGCATGGGGGTCTGAATCATCATTCAGTCTACGTCGATTCCCAGAGTTATCAAACACATTTAAGATTTTAATAACGTCATCCTGGAAAGGCTTCATGAACCCATCCATGATATAAGGATATTGAACCTCAAGGGTAGGCTTAGTAAATTTGGAGTAAGCATATTTGGATTGAAGAGGATAATCAGTACGGCCTTCCTTCATCTCCACAATGCAGCTATTGGTCTTAAGGGGGAAACGACTATGAAGTCGTACCAGTCCTTCATTAATAGCAGCCAATATCTCCGGCTTACTATCTGGTTCAATATCTAGTCTGTCATCTGTGACTGAGCCAGTACCCTTCAAGGTACCCAGTGCCAAGCCACGGTATACTTCCGATAATTTCTGCATGGTTCCTCACACAATGTATGAACGTAGTGGGTTAACACTATCTTCTTCTTCCTCATCCCACATTGGGTCACCCTTGTTATCCACCAAAGTCATACCTGCTTGTGGTTTCCAAGGATTGAGATAACCCAGCATGGAGATAGTATCAATACAGTCATCCTTACCTTTAATCCCATTAATGGTAGCTAGTTTAATTTGGCCCATGAACAGACCCATAATAGTTGTATCTCTCAACTCTTCCGGGAAGTACATCTTACCAGCTTTGAACCATGGAACTACCAGGTTAAAGCGTGACAGTTTAGAGGTTACAGGACGTATGCCTGGCTTACCACCCTCAGAGGATGCAAAGTTAAAGAAGACATTACGGTTAATCATTTCTTTCTGAAGCAATGAGATGAATCCATTCTGTTGTCCTGTAATTTCGACACCAACGTTTTGTGGTTGGTATTCCTGAACCAGACGGAATAGGTCGTCAAAGTTTTTATCCATAAGCTGGCGATTAGCCACACCGTCAACCCAAAACCAATCTCCATTAGAACTATAAGCCCAAACTGATATGACACTATAGTCACTGGTCTGTTTCTCCGAGGTAGCAAAGTCAGTTGTAATATAGTAGTTGTAGCAGGACTTCATCCTTAACAGTTGTTGTCTGCTGTACCATTTAATCTCACTATCCTGAACAAGGCGTTCATCTTCAGAACTAATACGAAGCATAAGTTCCTGGTAGAAGCCAGCCAGCTTACCGGTCTTAACTGCCATGTCGTATTGAGCTTTAATATAGTCATATGAGAAACGGTCATCCCATGCACCTTGAAATTCTTCCCTGCTACAAGGGAACTTCTCACATACAGGCCATACGTTGACATCCCATGCACCGGACTCTACTGCTTCAATGATAATATCTTCCTTATTAAAGGGAGTACCATTGAAGATTACTTTACGGCGTGTTGGGTCAAGAGCATGGTTCACTCCTTTATAGACAGTATCCTTAATAGCTTCCATGCTTGTCTTAGAGTTAGCATCACCATCACTAATTAAGTCATCCAGTACACAGAGTGTAGGACGCTTGCCATATATCTTCGTACCACGAAGACCGGTCTTAGCACCAAACAGCTTAACACCCAGTCGATGACCTTCTGCATTACGGAACTCCAATAGGTTATCCGTAAAGGTAGCTTCAGGTATCCACTGCTGAAGGAACTCACTATTCTTGTAACGGAACTCAATGTTCTTACGTGCAGACTTAGCACCGTTATCCATTGAGTCAGATACGTAAATCATCCCCTCTACCTTACCCAAACTTGGTAAGTGTCCAAACACTGCCAGGAACAAAGTAAAGTATTCCATGAACACAGCAGTCTTACCTGCACCACGGAAGCACAGATTAACTACATACTGGTTCGGGGTAATCATCTTATCCAACATCTTCAGGTGAACCGGGGGTGTTTTGTTGGATTCGCCTTCTTTGCCATTAACCAACTTAATAAAGTTGGCAAAGGTAAGAGCAAACTGACTGGGAACATAGTTAGAAGAATTAAGGTGGGAGTAATCCACCTGGTCCAGCCATTCATCCAGTTCCTGTTTAATTAACTCAGACATCTGTAATGTCCTCATCTGCACGTACTAGTTTAGAACCAGCAATCTCTTTAGTAGGTACACCACTATTGATTGCATTAATTTGCTGTTCAGCTAATGCTGCAAGTGTTGCCTTGAGATCAGTCAACCCGGAGTTCTCCCTCAAGTCCAGATTGATATTCGTTACCTGATCTTTTGGTTTAGCTAAATGAGTAAGGATAGAGTTAGCTGCATCACATCTTACCTTCTCACTTGCTGCTGTAGTCATCAGTTCAACCTGAACATTGATTGCCTTCTGATAATTGTCTTGGTTCACAATCCACACTGGAACCAAACTTTGTTCCATAATGAGGTTAACTAACTTACCTCTGTGATAAGCAGATACGTAAGCACTAATATCTTTCTCACTGGTTCCTCGTGCTATAAGTTCTGCTTGTCGGTTGGGGAATGTTTTGAAGTAGGCTTCCTTATTTGAATAGCCCATGTGTTTGTAAGTCACATACTGAACTGCATTCATGTAGTCCTGTGTCTTAAACTTACCCTCCTTCATAACACCAGAGTAAGAGATGAAGTTTTCACGAAATGCTTCAGCAACCAGTTGGTCTTGGGTTATGTTGTTAATTGTGTCTACCAACTCCTGGCTTACACTGTTCTTGAAGTTAGCAGGTAGGGCATTAATGATCTGCTGCTTAGTTAGCTCACTCATACTTATCTCACTACAAAGTTATGTCTATTAACGAAGATTCTTTTCTTGGGGTGAGATACCCCTTGAAGAAACCATACCATACAGTTACACTTTAGTCATGATATAGAAAAAGTTCATGATACTAAATAGTATGTAATGTTCCGATAACCCTATTCCCCAAGGAGTAACCTTTGAGAATATTTATGAGAGTCCACGACTCTAAAGACGAATACAAGGAACTAGATCATACCAAGGCTGGCATTCTACCGGATGATATTATCATTACACATGATGAAGACACCTACCATGACTTAGCTGGGATGATGCTGTTAGAGAATCGTCCAGGCATTAAGATCTTAGAACCAAGAGAAACTTACTCTTTAGAAAAACGTCTTTCAGCTCTTGTGTTCTTTACAAAATTACCTCATAGTGTCTCCATCAAACGAAGCAACGATAGCGTTCGGATGACGGTGACGATGTGATTAGTCATACCGCCTAGTAGACAGTGGCGGTACTCATAAAGAGTTAATAACTTCTACAGTCAGGGTTCCCCGGCTCCTTTCCTACTCCGTAGGTCTAACGGTACATAAGTACCTAGGGGGATGAACTGACCCGTGATTGAAAACGGTAAGGGGTAGAGTCGAGAGGCTCTACCCCATTTCTTTTTCTGGAGGTATGCAATTATGAGCATCTACTGTTTTGATATTGATGTTACTGGAGTACTACGTGGACAAGAGCCTTACTGCTTAGGAGAACCAGAAGCAGTAAGTAAGTTCATTGCTCCCTGGCAATCAGTATTCTTTCCTGACTGCGATGAATCTCATGAAGTTATTGGTTCCCTCTTCCTATCTAATCCTCAACTTAACACTGTGATATTGTCTGAACCAAAGGTGTATGACCTTACTCGTTATGATGGGTTTACCGAGTTCTTCCCTGGTATACGCTTCTATAAGATAGACGGTTGGGAATTGATAGCTGACCATAACGTCTTTAATAAAACACTTTCCATTTACTTCAAACCTATCCATAGAGGAAGGAGAATCAATCATGAAATTCATAATGACCATTCCCAGTTTTATTAAAGGGGAGTCCATGTACACAACTGACTTCACCTTAAAGGAAGTCATGAATAGTAGTTCTCAACAAGTAATTCTGGTTCCTACCTTAGAGGACTACCATGAAGTAAGGGGACAGCTTTTCTTAGCAGGCAATGACCGTAAGGTTGTGTGTCTTGTTCCACCTTCCGTATATACAAACCCCAATGCTAATGACCCTATACCGTATATGCTGGTATCCGATGAATACCAATGGGATAGTCATTATGAGAATGGTAAATACCGTTACTACTATGTAGGGAAGTAAGATATGCACTTGTATTGTCTTATTAGTTTTGCCACTACTTGTTATCTATCCCCATATACATTGGGTAATATCCTGGCAGGTAAGGGGAGAGTTACCACCATCCTGTATGAGCCAAGTGAAGAAGCAGAAGTGTTCATGGGTACTTGCTTAATGTTAGGGTAACCTATCCAATTCATTAATATAGATGACTCTATGGAAATACCCGAACACACCAGTGTGTACATACTATCTGAGAATGAACCTATGGTAGTAACTATCCTTACAGGTAGGCTTATTACCCTCTATCCTTCTACCTCATATTTATCTAGCGACGAGGGTCCTTATGAATAGAGTACTGTACCTCCATCAGTATACGGATGAAGTCTCTGTTTACTCTGAGAATGTCAATAAAGCTATTGATTGGTTACTGCCGCAAGACTGTCATATGCTTATGTTACCCGGCGAGTTAGCGGATAGTACTCGTGGCTCCATTCTTCTTCTAAATAGTCCAGCTAAGTTAACCATCCTTAATCCAGGAGAATTCATAAAGATACCTGCTGGGGAATCTGCATTCTTGTTCTTTGAACCAAGGATAGAAGAAGGTTTTGTTGGTCTTACTATAGATGGTAGACCTAATAAAGATTTTAAAAGAGTAAGGATTATATACCATGAAACTTACTAAGATAGGTTATGCTGGTGGACCTAACCCCACCATTCATACAATCTTACAAAACCTTGAACCAAGTAGACTCACACCTATTATTCTAGTACCAGATGAGCAAACCCTTCACGAAGTGAAAGGTCTGGCTCTAATACTAGGCAGGAAAGTTCTTGTAAAACTACAAGAACCAGGAAAGGAACTACCATGGTCCCCTTCCTTGTACTCCCCCTGGCATGTAAACACAGACAAGTATCATATGTCTTTCGGTATTACGAATGAATTACAAACCCCTTACTTGGTATATGCTCCCTCCTATTTAACTGCTTATAAGTGAGAACTCTATTATGTGGAAAGTATATGTAAAAGGTTTGGATGAACCAGTAATGGTGCATAACTTGCTTGGTATTGTAGTAGGCTTACCCATCTTGGTACGGGGTAAGCTGTATGAGATAGTTAACTATGAACCAGTGAAAGCACCACTATAACTACAAACCCGATAGCATAGGCACATGCAATGAAACGAAGCCAGTTATCAGGGTCTGTAGGATTGTAGTTACCCCAACCATCTTTCATGATATTACCTCAAAGTTATCTGCTTATAGAGATAGTGCCTATAATATTTTTGCATGTCAAAATTGTGATAGCTATGTTCAGCTGTAGTGGTGTGGCTGGGGCTACACCCTTACACTCAACTAGCCCCCCCCCGGTATGTTGCCCCTGTAGTCACTACCCTACCCCACCTTACACATTACACTGGCTTGCAAGCAAGCCCATGGGCTTATGCGCATATCTTCGGCTTGCGTGCGTGCCTACATCTTTATAAAACATATTTGACGAACTTCGTTCGTCTACATGCTCCGCATGTTATGGATGTGTGAGATCGTAAGCTCCCATCCCATGAGCCATTGGACATGTTTCCCTTACGATGTGCCTGTGCATCCACAGGCAACCTTATTATTTATCAACGATAGGAGATATCATCATGACTACTCAAGCTACTGTACGTATGACCGCAGGAACTTTACTGGGTACTGTTAACTCAGCTGCTACTACTGTAGCAGATACCTTTAGTACTGCAACAAAAGCAATAGGTATGCTTAATTCATATGTTAGTACGATGGCAGAGAAACAAGCCATTCATACTAAATTAGAAATGCATACCTTTGTTAATAAACTGGCAGAGGAAACAGCTATGACTGAGACTCTGCGTAAGAAAAGTATTGAAGAATTCTGCAAAGATTCAGAGAACGCTCGTATCTATAACGCAGAATATTCAAAAGTAATCGACATCCTGACTAAAGACTAAGTCATCAAGGAGACTCTTCGGAATCTCCTTTTATAAACATTAGATAGATAGTAAAAAGTAGATAACTATCTACTTTAGGAGATAGAAAATCATGACTAAATTCCGTTGTATCAAAGGCAGTTCTGACATCCCTGTTGGAACAATTATTGAAGGAGAATTGGAAGGAGAATACATCCGATTAACTAAAGATTCTACTGTCCTATTTGGAGAAGAACCTTACTTTGAGAAAGGAGAAACAGTTAAGTTAACTGGTTATGTATGGCAATGGGAACAATTCGATGGTTCCGATAAAGAAGAACTACTGGCTCGATTTGAGCAAGCTATAGAAACCTACCGTATATGTACGGAGTTAGTAACTAAGTGCGAATCAGAAGCTGACCTCATTAAAGCTAAACAAGAGTATGAATCTGCTAAGGCAGAAGTACTTAAACGCTTGTCTTAAAAACCAGACGCTCCGCGTCTAAAGGATAAGAATGAATCCACTTCTTATCGAAATCCTAAGTTTTTTCTTGGGTTTAGTCACCGACGGACAAACCCATAAATCAAACATTTATCAATCTGGAGAGTACAAAATGTCTATTCAAAAATTCACTTTCGGTCAATCTAACGCTGCTGCTACTTCTACTGCTAAAGCTGATAAGCCTAAGGCTCAGTTCTGGCTGAACATTGGTTATGTTGCTAATGAAGGCTCTGATGATGAGAAATTCATCTCTCTGCCTACTGGTATTCCACTGGATACTCAGGAACCACTGCCTACTAACAGCAGCAATGCTGACTTCCGTGCTATGCGTTGTGCACAGAACGATTTGCTGGAACAGTTAATCCAGTATGCTCAGAACCTGGAACCAGGTGAAGAAGGTATCATTAACCTGCAAGTTCAACTTCGTCGTGTGAAAGCAGAGGCTGCTGACATCCCGGCAGACGAGAATAAATATGCTCGTAAACTGACTTTCTAATCAACAACTGGACTCCCTTCGGGGAGTCCCTTTTTTTTAACTAGACGATAGTCTATTCTTACTTTTTGAGCATCTTTCGGCGAAGGGTACTGAAAAAGTAAATCTCATTCATAAGGCATATATTGGAGAAAGAAATGAACATTATTGTTAACCGTTACAACAGTGAAGAACTCATTAGAGTACTGAACGATATTGGCCAGAAGGCTTCAGTGTACAAACGTTGGCAGGTATCTGTTCAAGACAGTAGAGGTCATTTCTATGACTACTACTTTGCTGCTAAACCAACTAGAAAGCAAATTCGTAAATTGCGCAAAGAGAATTGCGTCTACCATAAGGCACATTGCTATGAATGTGGCAAGAGAATCAAACTAGGTGATGAGTTCTCTTTCGACGACCTCAACTATGCTCACTGGGACTGCTTAAAATGACTATCTATGAATTAGGCTACATCTGGTCTTACTTTGTAATTGCATGTGCACTGTTCGGTGCATGGAAACTACGTTATGTTGCTGTGCGTATTGCCACTTGGACTGTACGTAAAGCTAAGTTACTGGCACTCTTACCTGTAGTGTTTGTTCAGTGCTGGTGCAATGACAAACTGAACAAAGCTGTCCGTAAACAACTCAATGAAATTGAAGCTGAACGATATGCTCGGAGGAACCTGTGATGAACTACTCAGCTATGCGGTTGTACTTCTATGAACAATGGATTGAATCCATATTAGGAACCGTAAACGAGTATGACCTTAAACGTGCCCGTGAACATGCTGATAAATGTATCCAATCTATGAAAGAAGCCGATGGTGTTCACTGACATCAATGCTGCTATTGAAGAGTGTATCTTCCGACGTAACCATACTGGTAACCAGAAGAGACATTATGGCGTTGTACAACTCAACGGCTATCAAATGGTTGTAAGAATTGTACGTAACAGTAAACCTTTTAACTTTATGTGGAGCACTAAACATGTGTAAGTCATTAATCATGGGCACAAAAACTGATGTACAAAAGATGAAGGAGCGTCTGGCTGCTAAGCAACAGACATCTGAACCAGTACGTAAAATTGTTACCTTCAATCATCCCTGTATCAAATAGTAAGGAGTCCTCCAATAGGAGGCTCCTATTTTTTATTCTTGAATAGTTAGATATGTATTTAAATAGGAGAAATAATCTTGAATGAAATAGTATGTATACTTCCTCACTTAGCTAAAGTAGCAGACAGGAATATACGGATACATTTACCCTTCCCATTAAGTAATCCATTCACTCGTAATGAAAGAACCACAGTAGAAGATATAGAGATAGCTTATGAGGCTTACCTTCGTAATCGTCTTATTAGTGGTGACAAATTAATTACAGCAGAGATGGAAAGGATTGCATCCTTTGTCACAGATAGTACTAAGAAACCTGTTGGTTTAATTGGTACTGAATCTGATGTTAACGTTATTCGTAAAATATTAATGGAGGCTTTAAGCCAATGATGTATACAAGCGATTATGGTATTTGCCCAGTCTGTAAGAAAGGACGTGGAGTTGCCAATCATAAACGTTGTAGTCGTATATTGCAGAAACAACGGAACCAAGAAGAATGGGCTAAGGTGCTGGAAAAACAGCATAAAGAAGAGAATCAGCAGATGGCTGTTAAGGCATCTACTCAACGTATTCGTCGTATTAACTATATACGGGGGTATCAGAAATGATTATTACCTTCCCTACTCACAAGATAGTTGAATATATGGGGAGCACTATCGAAGTCCCTTTATGGGTTAATTACATTGCATTGTTTACGAATGTATTTACTAAGAGTTCAACCTTAATTGGATTCAGTCACAAACCTAAACTAACTGATCAGGGAATATGGGTTAGTAAGAAAGGTAAGCAAGAAGATATTGGTATTATAACAAACTTTAAACCCACTAAAGATTTAATCTACAGTACTCTGAGGAAAGTATGAATAACATTGTAGTAGTACATGATAATACATTTACTGACGTCGCTAAGATGATGCGTAATATTGATTACGTATCTCAGACTAGTAAAGCATTCAACGAAGAGTTCACTATTTACTGTGAACCAGAATCACCACTGGTTCCTGTATTAAAGGAAGCTGGTCTACCATACTCTACAGAGAACTTCCCAGATGAGCCAGAGTATATGATTACATTCATATATGATTTACATGATGGCTCTCATGCTAGTGAACTAGCCATGAACCAATGGCGTAGTAAACGTCCTGTATTTGCATTCCAGGTACTTAAACCATGAAAACTATCTCATTAGGTGATAACACCAATGCTTTGCTAGGTGTATCTGCACGTCCAATTATCATTGTTAATAAACATCACGGTAAATCCGGTGAGTATATTGGGCGTGGTTCACCATTAGGCAATCCATTCGTCATTGGTAAGCATGGAACCAGAGAGCAAGTAATTGCTAAGTATAAGGTCTGGATGCAAGAACAGATTGATAAGGGTAATCCAGTTGTACTGGATGAACTTAATCGTCTGGGTAATAAAGCCATTGATGAGAAAGGACTGGCCTTACAGTGCTTCTGTTATCCGAAACCATGTCATGGTGAGGTTATTAAAGAGAAGCTCGTACAGGCTATGTATAACTACTTTGTGGAGAATCCAAATGGGTAAACAATGTAATTGCGGAAAAGGCTATGTATCCCAATGGGATAACAAATGTGGTCACTGCCGAACCAAGAAAGAACAACGCGATCATGAGTATGCTCTTACTTATTTAGAAATGACACGCAACTGCAACAATATGACCACACACGGCGCATATATTTATAATCGAGAGGCTTGTAAATGAAAGAGATATTCGTATTCGGAAGTAATTTAGCAGGTCGTCATGGTGCTGGTGCAGCGAAAGTTGCATATAAGAAGTATGGTGCTCGTTATGGGATGGGAGTTGGTCACTATGGTTGCAGCTATGCAATCCCAACCAAAGACCAGAACATAAAGACCATGAAACTGGATGACATAAAAGTATTCGTAGATGCTTTCATCCTATACGCAGCATCACACCCAGAGTGGGACTTTAAAGTAACACGCATTGGTTGTGGTTTAGCTGGTTATAAGGATGAAGAAATTGCTCCTATGTTTGCCAATGCTACAGGCAATGTCATGTTTGACGAAGCCTGGAAGCCTATTCTGGGAGATGGCTATATCTACTGGGGAACATTCTAATGACTTATGAAGAACTATAGGCTGCTCAGGTCAGAGCCAGAGCACTCACACGGCATGGCATCTACTGTGCATTGCTGAACGAATTAAAAGGTCGTACTAAGCTAGGTCACATATCAGGTTTAGTTAAAATACCTATGCGTAGTCTAGTATGGCCTTATCGGGGAAAAAGTAATGAATTTAGCGGTAATGGTTTATATGTACGCATCAACTACCTTGGTCAAGAGAACAATATTCGTATTGCCTTTTGGACTAAGTGTTAGGTAATAGCTGCTCCGCAGCTTTAGGAGAGTAACTATGGATACAACTGCTGTAAGCATTGGGGAGATTGTAAAAAGAAAACATGAATTAAAATGGAGAGATTATCATCTATTAAAACATCTTATTCGTATGACTGTTTCAAGTCCTGCTCTCCATTATTCAGAAGTAAGTGAACTAGGGACAAGATTATCGATGTTTACCAGTAGAGAGGTCGTATCAAAGAGTATATTTATAAGCTGCTACTTCGATGAAAGTATTGGCAAATATGAATTCAATTGTTTTATTAAATAAACTAATTTATTAGGAGATATGCGATGTACTCATCTATTGAACATCAGAAGCAGCTTGAAGTCCTATTCAATAAAAATCAATTACTGCCTCGCATGAGGAAGGAATTCGAGGACTCCAAAGAAATTGACTTTAAGGCATTCGCTGCCTATTTAGAAATTGATTATAAGCTGCTCATTGATGCAATGGTGCAGATTGCCTTACATAAACGTGCTGACATCCAAACTATGATTGGCTCTCTCATGAGTCACTCAGATGATGCTCAGTATATCGCTGACTGTCTGTATAAGATGGCAGAGAACGACTGCTTCAACTATGACCCTACCATCGACAAGTTCGGTGTTATCTATGAGATTAGTGAAGATGTGCAGATGGAGCTGGAAGCATTCCAGTATCCATTACCAATCGTCAGTAAGCCTAAGCCTGTCCTGACTAACCGTGATACTGGTTACTATGAGTCAAAAGGCTCAATCATCCTCAAGAAGAACCATCATGAGATGGACGTCTGCCTTGACCACATCAACCGTATGAACAACCAGCGTCTCTGTATTAACTGGGACGTTGCTAACTATGTAAAAGACTCTCGCCCTAACATGGATAAACCCAAAGAGGGTGAAACCCGTCAGGATTATGAAAAACGTGTTAAAGCCTTTGAGAAATACAGCCGTACAGCTAAGGAAGTAATGGAGTTAGTGACCAAAGAAGGTAATAACTTTTCACTAGCACATAAGTATGATAAGAGGGGCAGAACCTATGCCTGTGGATACCATATTAATTTTCAAGGGACTTCATATAACAAGGCAGTGATTGAATTTGCAGATAAAGAGCTTGTTAACGAGGACTAATGAAAGAACGTATGCCAATGGGCTACTGGAACAAGTCAGTTGATGAACTTGCCATAGCCAATCCACTAGAGGCAGCGAATAGTGCCACTGGGTACATTCGCATCTCTCGTGGAAATAAAATTCTATACCTTCACCGTTGGCTGTGGGAAATGAGGCATGGACCCATCCCTGCTGGTTATACAATTGACCATATCAACGGTATCAGAACAGACTGCCGCTGGTGTAACTTGCGGTGTGTTCCTATTGTAATCAACCTACGTAACTCTACCAAACGCTCAGACAATACGTCTGGGGTAACTGGTGTGTCTCTATGGGATTCACCAAAGGGGATCTTCTGGCGTGCTACATGTACGGACAACATCACCAAGAAGCAGAGGTGTAAAGTATTCTCAGTTAAGAAATACGGCTACGAGTTCGCATTCCAACAGGCGTGTGATGCACGAGCCGACATGTTAGAAGCCTTGAACCAGAATGGTGCTGGCTATACTGACCGTCACGGTCAATAATCAATCACAATCAGGGAACCAGTTACAACAAAGCTGTACTGGAGTTCGCTGATAAGGAATTGGTAAACGATGATTAATAATCGTGCAGTAGAAGACTTCTATGCTCATAGAGAGTTGGTACTGAAACGTATCAATGAAGCAATGAAACGTGAGGCTGAAGCTAAAGCTAAACGTAACCATAAATAAATCCAAATGCGAGCCAAATGGCTCAAGTCGCTAAGGAATATAAAATGCAACTGTTAACTGCCCGTGAATACCTGAAAGTAGATATCGCTAACAACTATGGCTTAGACAAGAAGACATGGGATGAACGTATTAGCTGGTTCGATGAGAATGAGGCTAACCTGCTCAATCTGGTAGATGAAGCTGAAGAGTCTGCTCTGTTCTATGCAGGTGTAAACGCATGGAAAGATATGAAAGCCGGTAAGCCTATCGGTTATGCCGTAGCTCTGGATGCTACATCATCTGGCTTACAGTTACTGGCTTGCCTAACTGGTGATCGTTCTGCTGCTGAACTGTGTAACGTAGTTAACTACATGGGTGAGAATGGTAAGCCATTACGTCGTGATGCTTATACAGTTATCTATCACAAGATGCTGGACATCCTTTGTGAAGCATCCCGTATTAAACGCAGTGACACTAAGCAAGCAGTAATGACTGCGTTCTATGGTTCAGAAGCTAAGCCTAAAGAAGTATTCGGTGAAGGTATTCGTCTCAAGACTTTTGAGAACGTAATGGAAACTGTTGCAAGTGGACCATGGGCACTGAACAAGTTCTTACTGCAATGTGGTAATCCGGATGCTAACCGTTACGTATGGATACTGCCTGACAACTACCACGCTGTCATTAAGGTCATGGTTCCTGAAGTGCAGACCGTTAACTTCTTAGGTAAGCCATTCGACATCACTCGTATGGTTCAGGGTACTGAAGAGAAGACTCGTATGCTCTCTGCTAACATCACCCACTCCATTGATGGGATGGTGGTACGTGAGATGCTGCGTCGTTGTAACTTCGACATGAACCAGGTGAACTATATTAAGTCCCTCTGTGAAGGAACCAATGATTACATGATTGGTTCTGACGATAACTATGAAATGGTTAACACACTGTGGTCTAACTATGAGAAGTCGGGATTCCTGTCTACCCGTATCTTTGATTATCTGGACTCAGAAACGATTGCATTGGTTGATACAGTTGTAATCATGGCTATGCTCAATACTATGCCTAAGAAACCATTCCCTGTAATGACCGTACACGACTGCTTCCGTTGTCACCCTAACTATGGCAATGACCTACGTCGTCAGTACAATCAGATTCTATCTGACATTGCTAAGAGTGACTTACTAGGCTTCATCCTGTCTCAGGTACTGGGGCAAGAGTTCTCTGCTGGTAAGCTGGATGACAGCCTCTGGCAGGACATTCTTGAAACAGATTATGCATTAAGTTAATAAACTAGCCTCATTCCTTCGGGAGTGAGGCCTATTTTTTTGCTTGGAGGTAACAACTATACTAATCCCTTTTGAATTAATCTTTCAGCTAATACTGATAGTTTTGTCTGTACTGGTTCTGTCTACAATAGTTCATGCCCACAAATCTAAGTTTGCTTATTACTACTATGGAGCATACTCACTAGGTTGCTTTGTAATGGCGGGATGGATAGCTTTTGCTATCTACTGTGTAAACAACTAACCCTCTTAATGGAGGGTTTATTTTTTTACATGTCATGTATACTAATCCTGCTATTTACTTATGAGGAAACTGATATGCCAACTTTGAAAGTAGGTTTTAACAAAACCACTAATGTTGCAACTGTACTGGATGCAAGTGGTTCTATCCCGGGTGGTTCCGTAGAAGTAGGAACCTTTGAGCACCCAGATGCCACTTACCCGGATAGTTTAGTTATCTTCCATGGTGTTCGTGATCTGCTGTATAAACGTTCTGCTAAAAACCCAGCTGAAGAAGGCTTCTGGCCTAACAACATCGTGGATATGCAGTCTATCTCTATTGATATGAAAGCTACTCCACGACTGACTATTGCTACCAAACTGCCTCGTGTAGTCTCTGCTATCGAAGGCGAAGATATTAACTGGCATGTTGATGTAGCAGGTGGTAAAGCACCATTTATTTATAAGTGGCAATTCAAAGCTGACACTGCTGGTGCAGTATTCGCTGATATTGATTCTGGCGATAACGCATCTGCTATCACTGCAACATTGACCCTTAACAACGTAACAGCTGCTTCTGCTGGTACTTATAAAGTAATTGTTACTGATGCTAATGGAACCACGGTAGAAGATACCTCGTTGCTGGCTGTGGGTTACTATGAAGCAAGCTTACTAGTAGCTACTCCTGCTTCACTGGCTCTGTCTGTTGCTGACGATACCACTGATGGTAAGACTGTAACCATTGCTGCTATGCCTGTTGGTTCATCTGCTGGTACTTTGTCTATCAAGACTGCTCCGGATTCCGGTCGTGCTACAGCTACCATTGCTGGTAACGTACTGACAGTTAAACCTGTGGCTGCTGGTGAAGCTACTTCTGTAGTAGTTACCAATGGTACTGTCGATGTAACTATCACTGTTACTGTTGCAGAGTAAGGGTATCTCTTATTTGGGGTTATAAACCCTGGAATGAAACCCTCAAGTTTGACCTCCCTATTGAAGGGAGGTCTTTTTTTGACTTAAACAAACTGGAGCCAGGAAATGTATAAAGAGATTGCATTCTTCTCGTTCTTGTTAGGTGGGTTAATTGGTGCAGGATTTGTAGCTATTTCTAATACCTACTTTGGTTCTACTCCAAACTCTGTAACGCAAACCCTCAAGCATGAATGTGAATTGAATATCCCTCGTAATCAAAGCTGTGTAATGCAGTTCGTACCGGAGAAGAAATGAAACTTACCCAGTCCCAAGCAATTTTCCTTCGCATGGTTCAAGGTGGTTCTGCCACCAGCAACCGTAATAACAAAACTGCACAGTCTCTTAAGAAGCTGGGCTTAGTACAGTTCAATGCTGGTCTTGGGTGGTCATTAACCCCTACCGGAGTACTTCAACTCAACGAGTTAAAAGGTAACTAAATGAAAACTTTAATTGCTGTTGTTCTTGTAGCTCTATCAGTTCTTTCATTCGGTGCTCAGGCATCTAGTCATGCAACCTTGTTGGAAGCTGCTGCTGATTACAAAGCCAATAATGAAAACTTTGTGAACCAAGGTTACTTCATGGGCATGGTCACTATGGGTGTGGAAGCGGGGAAGAATTGTGTACCTGATGATATGAAGTTAGGTCACATTTTTGACAGAGTGGCCTCTATTATCCTGTATGACCGAAAGGTTAATGCAATGAAAATACCATCAGACATGGTTCTGTTAGCGATTGATACAGCGTATCCATGCGTTAAATCTTAATTAGTAATTCCATTAACTTTTGGAGAGTAAGTAAATGGCGAGCATTGACTCCTTGACTGTATGTAATACACGCCAAGCCCGTAACTTTATTATCCGTGCCTTGCAAGCAGGTAACGTACCATTCCTGACATCATCACCGGGCATGGGTAAGTCTGCAATTATCCGTTCTGTTGCAGAAGAATTTGGCATGAAGTTGATTGACCATCGTCTATCTACTTCTGCCCCAGAAGACTTGTCTGGTCTACCATTCCGTAATGGTGACCGTGCAGAATTTATCCCGTTTGCTGACTTATTCCCTATCGAGGGAGATGAAGTACCGGAAGGTTATAATGGATGGCTCCTGTTCCTTGATGAGTTCAACTCAGCTAAGAAAGAAGTAGTAGCTGCTGCATACAAACTAATTCTAGACCGTATGACCGGACAGAAGAAACTTCACCCTAATGTGATGATTATCTGTGCCGGTAACAAAGCTACTGACCGAGCCATCGTTAACCCATTGGGTACTGCAATGCAGTCTCGTGTTGTCCACTTTGAAATGGAACTTAACTTCGACATCTTTGTTGAAGACGTAATGATTCCGCAGGAATGGGATGAGCGTCTGGTTGCATTCTTACATGCTAACCCTGGTTATCTGCATGACTTTGACCCGGCCCATAAGAACAAAACATTCTGTTGCCCACGTACTTGGGACTTTGTTAACAAAGACCTTAAGAACCGACCAGAAGGTGCTTTGCCTGATGAAGATTCTATATACTATGCAGGACACGTTACTGCCGGTAAAGCTACAGAGTTTGTTCAGTTCACTCAGGTATACAATCGTATGATTACGATCGAGAAGGTAGTCAAAGACCCTTTGGGCTGTGCACTGCCGGAAGATAACAACCTGTGTTGGGCTACCGTTAACCATCTGGCTAACAAGACTACTGAAGATAACTTCGCTGATGTACTTCAGTACATTGAACGCTTTAAAACGTTCACCCATAAGATTCTGTACTTCCGTACAGTAGGCAAAGCATTACCAGAACTTCAGGCTACTCCTGAATGGCGTAAGGCTGCTGCTAACATCTCTCGTTACATTCACGGATAATCACATCATGAACCAGATACCTCAGCACACACTTAGTGATGAACAACTCATGCGTGAGTATGACCGTATTCAGGCCCAAGCCTTTCTAGGCAAGTCTGCTGCGTTTTTTGGTTCATTGCTGTGTAGTCTTAAGTTCTCATGGAATCGTGAGGATTGTCCCACTGCATGTACTGATGGAATAGAACTCCATTTCAACCCAGACTTTTTTATCTGGATGTGTCCGGATGCAAGAGAAACAGTGCTAATGCACGAACTCTGGCATGTGGCATATCTGCATGGTATCCGTTGTGGAAGCCGTGACCCTGAAGTCTGGAACCAGGCATGCGACCACTTCATCAACCTTCAGTTAGAGGAAGATGGTTACAAATTCACTGGTATCGATGAAGGCATTTGCAAAGACCCTCAATATAAAGGATGGGTCGAAGAAGACATCTACGATGACCTGATGAAGAACCCTCAGAAAAGGCAGAAGCCGTCAGGGGGTGCTGGAGCAGGTCTTGCTGGCGACATGAAAGCTCCCTCTTCGGGGCAGTCCCCGGGTGCTGTTGTCAACAACGTAGTACGTGCAATGCAAAGCCAGAAGATGGCTGGTGGAATGATGCCCGGTAAAGGTGCTGGTCGTATGGAAGAGGTTATTACCCAATTCCTTAAACCAGTGGTTCCATGGCAGGAAGTCCTGCTGAACTTCTTTACCGACATTGATGACTCACACTATACATGGGTCAGACCTAACCGTCGTTTCACTGACATCTATCTTCCTTCTCTGGAAGATGATGAAGGACGCTTACGACACTTAGCTTACTTTGAGGATGTATCTGGTTCTATTAGTAGTGCTGATTCTCTGCGTTTTAACTCAGAAGTTGCCTACGTCAAGAGCCAGTTTAATCCTAAGAAGATGACCCTAATTACCTTCGACGATATTATCCAAGAAGAAATAGACATCACTGAAGAAGATACTTTTGAAGAGATTAAGATTACTGGTCGTGGTGGTACAAACCTAGAACCAGTACGTGAGTGGATTATTAAGAATAAGCCAACCGCTGCAATCATATTCTCTGATATGTATGTTCGTCCTATGGAAGAATTACCATTTGATATTCCTATCATCTGGTGTGTTCTGAATAATCCCAATGCTACCGTACCTTTTGGGGAGGTAGTCCATATCCCTAAAGGAATGAAATGATTATTAACCGTAGTCGTTTATTAGAACTGTCTCCAATTAAAAACATGGTTGACTCTAAGCAAACCAGTAATGGTTTCTCTTGGGGTCTTACAGAATGTGGATACGATATTCGTATTAAGCAGGATGTAACTATGTTCCTAGGACGTCGCTTCGTACTGGCGTCATCCATAGAAGAATTCGACGTCCCACCTAACCTTATGGGTCGTGTACTCAATAAGAGTACGTGGGCCAGAAAGGGAATTGATGCAAGCATGACAACCAATATCGAACCAGGATGGAAAGGTTTCTTAACTCTTGAGCTTCGTTATTCGGGTGTAATGCCTATCCATATAAAAGCAGGTACTGGTATTGCACAAGTAATCTTCGAAGAGATTGCTGTGCTTAGTCACTATGATGGCAAGTACCAGAATCAACCTAACAAACCAATAGCTGCTAGACCTTCAAAATAAAAGGCTATCCAGCTTAATCAAGGAAATAACATGTCTGTATTTCAAGTAACACCTACCGGCAGTACCATGCGTAAAACTATTGTTGCAACTAACGTAGTAGACGTAGATGAAACTCCGGCTGGTGCTGTAGTCCATCTGATTGACGGTCGTTCTGTATCTGTAGAAGAAAGCTACCGTTCAGTACGAGGATACGTTCGTAAAGCTTTGACTGCTGTCTCTGACGCAGAGTAAGTAGCTGCCTAAATAGCCCAACTATATTGGGCTATTTGTGAAGAAACTAACTCAACTCTACATAGGAACCATCATGGAATCTTTAGCAGCAATCCTTGTTCTGTTATTTGCACTAGCTGTATACCTTATCCCTACCATTATTGCTTTTGCACGGGGCCATGCCTCTAAGTGGGGCATTGGTGTACTCAATATAGTATTAGGCTGGTCTTTAGTCTTCTGGGTAGTAGCACTGATTTGGGCACTGTCTAATAAAGGGCAGAACCAGGTTACAAACGTAACTGTTGTTCAAACCAATGGTGGCAGTAAAGCAGAGTAACTAACCTAAGCATCATTGCATAGTGGTGCTTGTGGAAGTTACTTCCAGCTCATTGCTTATCCATCTCCTAACCCAAGCCCACCTAACCCGTGGGCTTTTTTAATTACAGGTACTCTTATGTCAAGCAGACAAAATGGTAAGTCTATCTTATATGGACTGGACTTAAGTAAACTGGAACAAACTGCAATGCTTTCTTTAGGTAAAACTATACATGACCAGGTAGAAGAAAATGGAATTGGTCCTGATGTTTACGCAGCAATGCAAGCTGCTATTCAGAAAGGGTGGACTAGTAGATCATTTAATGTTTTCCCATACATCCCTCCTGAATCTCATCTGAAATCTAAGGTAGACCGTATCATAGATAAGTTCTGGCTTAGCCCGTGTTATGGCGACATGCACCTTTACCTGGCTCAAATACAAAAAAATCCTTATACCAAGGATGTGTTCAAAGGCAAGAGTACTGCCCATCATTACCCTTGGTATAGAAGAGGTAGTAAATACTAATGCGTATCCCATTTCTAAGAAAAAGGGAACGAAATCCTGTTCTTTATAATAAAGGCATAGAGGATGAGTACGAACTCAACCGTAAAGCCCGTTCCTACGCAACAAAATTGTTTATGGGTACTAATACCCCTGATAGATTACTGGACTTTGTTTTCGAACAAGTCTTTATCATATACAGCTTAGCTATGTCTGCTGGTTCACAAGAAGTAAGTGATAAGGCAAGAGATGCTCTCTGTATGCTCCGTAGGGAGTATGAAGCCCTCATGTATGGAGACTTATACTCCTTTAAAAAAGAAACCGCTGTAGCGTGTTCTGTGGCTCTTACTGAAGGCATAGCAGTATTACAGGAACTACCTCGTAGTGAGTTTAAGCTGGCATATGTTCAGGCCAAGAGGATTACAGAAAACCGTAGTGGTATTACCAACTATCTAAGGTCATTCTAATGATTAAGGCAACTGTCATTGCAGATTCCGTTCATCATGCAACGGGTACTCGTATTACTACCTTTGAATTGGTTTATCCCCGATTCATTCACAGTGAGTTTATGACTCACCGTGTATTTAACCGAAATGCCTCAAGTAGTCGTGCTATCCCTACTTCTAAGTTCATCGAACAGGTTCGTAATGAACCAGTGATGCCAAGTCACTGGGGCAAGAACCAGAAAGGGATGCAGGCATTTGAAGAATTGTCTGAAGACCAGCGTAGTGATGCAATCTTTATCTGGATCCAGGCTGCATCCAGTGCTGCTACCTATGCAGAAATGCTGCGTCGTGGACAAGTTCATAAGCAGATTGTTAACCGTATTCTGGAACCATTCACACATATCCGTGTAGTAGTAACTTCAACCAGCTGGGCTAACTTTTATGGCTTACGTGACCATAAAGATGCCCAACCAGAGATTCGTGAATTGGCCCAAGCAATGCGTAAGGCTCATAATGAAAGTGTTCCATCAAAACTCATGCAAGGACATTGGCATATGCCATATATCACTGCTAATGATCGTTTTGCTGCTTACGATTTCTGCAAACATCAACGAATTACTCGTGATGAACCAAGTGGTGCAGAAGTGTATGGTTTACTTCTTAAAGTAAGTGCTGCTCGCTGTGCTCGTGCTTCTTACAACAATTTCGAAGGCCGTCCTTCTACTATTGAAGAGGACTTAGGGTTGTTCGCTAAGTTGGTTGAAGACCAACCTATCCATGCTTCACCTACTGAACATCAAGCAACTCCTATGCTGTTTGGTGATAAGTTCATTAACAACCAGAACCCATTAACCTGGGAACAGGGTGTTACTTCAATGGACCGTGAAGGTAAGCTGTATTCTGGCAACTTACTGGATTTCATCCAATTCCGTAAACTAATTCCCGGAGAAACGATTACAGAATGAAACGTTTAGCTATCCAAGCAATGATTGTAAGTATCATCCTGGTTCTGGAATTTGTATTTGCACTCCATGGTGCACAGAGCCTGGAAGAGATGTTCTTCGTAGTAGCCCGTTTCTCTGCATGTGTTCTTGCTTTGTGGTGTGTGTATTACTATGCACGTGACTATGTAGCTATCAAGGAACAGGATGATGCTAAGGAACGTCTTTTACAATTCATAGGACGGAATCGTAAGTAAACCTAAGACCTCCTTCGGGAGGTCTTTTTTTGGTTTCAATTACTGTCCCAGGAGGACTTATGGCAAGTTGGTATGCAACTATGTTGGAGAAAGATTCCAATGGACTATACAGGGAATCCGTCGGTAGTTTTAAAAACATCTGTATAGATGGGCGTTTATGCATGATTAACGCAGTAGATACTGCGGAAGAAACCCTGTCTAAAGAGTCAGGTTATGCAGGGTTTAAGCTGGAAAAACTTAATAGAGCTTGGGATTACAGAAATCCTTTTGTTTATAAAAAATAAGGAAACAGTATGCCTGCTAAATATCGTATCAAAGACACTCCACTAATGTGTGAGGGTGAGAAAGGCGACATTGTATATGCCTGTATCCAGGATGATTTCAATGCTGCTCTGATGTTAACCCAAATGACAAATACACTGCATGTATCAGTAACACTGGACCCTACCGGTGACTATCCATGCTTCCCTATCCCTGCCCATAACCTGGAGCAAATCCGTGATTAATCCTGAAGTTATTCATAGTAAAACTGGTAAGGCTGTTCCACTTAGCGATATTGCAGTTACTGGTGATATTGCTGCATGTCCAGCTAATATCGCTTCCCTGTGTATGTGCATTGCTGCACTGGCAGAGGAACGTAAATTATGGCTGGAACCAAACAGAGAGATGATTCAGGCTGGTATGGTTGAACTGAATGCACTTCTGAAAGAAATGTATGATGAGGATGGTCAATTAGTTGAACCAACTGATGACCAAATTTCTGATGTTATAGTATTCGTACTTCAAGCAATGGCAGGTAAGCGTAATGGTTGAAGTATTCAACTATTTCATGGCTCTACCCTACATACTTAATGAATTATTGGGTGCATACGGTACAGCCGTAGGTATTTCCATAGTTGTATTCAGTCTTTTTCTATAAGCAACATTTAAACTGGAGAGTAAATAAATGTTAGTTGCAGATACCAATGAAGTAGCTACCTCAGCGACGCTGGGTGGCAAAGAAGCAATCGCCTTTGGCATCTCTGATGACCCGGCATTCTTCCATGTATTAAGTACTTCCCTGTATAACAATCCTACTCTGGCAGTAGTTCGTGAGACTATCTGTAATAGCTGGGATGCACATATTGAGGCAGGTAAGACTGATACTCCTATCCGTATCACTATTGATACTGACAACTTTATTACCTTCCGTGACTTCGGTAATGGTATCCCAGATGAACTCATTGGTTCCATTTATGGTGTATATGGTGCATCTACCAAGAAGTCTAACAGTAGTGTTACTGGTGGCTTTGGTCTGGGATGTAAGTCCCCATTCGCTTATACCGATAGCTTCCAGGTTACTTCATGGAACCAAGGAAAAATGTCGGTATATAACGTAGCTAAAGCTGCGATTGAGAATGATGGTAAACCAGGTATTGTTCCTATTATTACTGGTATTCCTACTGAGGAATACGGTCTGGAAGTTAAATTCCAGCTAGGTAAACACGACGTAAGTACCTTTATTCACTACATCAAATCTATTGTGTTTAACGGTGAAATTAAGGCTGAGCTTAGTATTCCCAAATTAATTCGTAAAGAAATAGGCAATAGTATTCAGCAAGGCGATTACACCCTACTAAATACACTAGGTATGTCATTTGAACCTGGTTCATATGATATGTCTGATAGCTGGTATCAAGGCTATATGGGTAACAGTAACATCTTTGTTCGCTACGGTAACGTAATGTACCCAATAGTATCTAGTCCAGCTAGTGAAGAAGCTGTAGGTCTTATCCTCAACTTCATGAATATTATTGGTGCTTCTAATTTAGTAGTTCAGGCTGCACCAGATACCTTAGCTATTGCCACTAGTCGTGAAACTCTATCTAACCAGAAGTTAACCGACGATGGCATTACTACTCTATGTGTAGATTTAGTAGACCGCATGGAGAAAGAGATTAAGGCTAAGATTCCTGAAGCTATTAAGCAGATTGAAGAATATGCCTCTAAATCTTCTACTCGTTACTGGGAATACCCATCTTTCTTGGGTGCTGTTACGGACAGAATTGTTCAACGCTATATGTCTTCCAGTTTATGGGCTAAGCAACGTAAGCATCATATTAAGCACTGGCGTAACTTATCCAACAAAGCATTACTAGCTCGTCCTGAATATGCAGGGCTTAAGAAACTGTATAGTAAGGCTATGCGTGCTCTTAAGGATACCTGTGAAGATAGTACCAACCATTCTTTCCAGGATTTAGTATACCGTCATCTGCACCTACCTCAGCTTGCTGCTTTAAAAGCCACTGGTGCTAAGTGGTCTGGTTACATAATGAACCAAGGCAACTGTGTTGGCTTGGTGAAGGGTAAACTTACTGACTACTTTAAGATGGGATATAACTGCCACTTGGGTATTGGCATTTTCACTACCAAGAACGTTGTAGTTACACGACGTTTATCTGACTGTGCAGACTCTTTCTCTTACTTCCCCGAATACAACCGAGGTGACCTGGAGCGTACAGCTTTTGTTCACGTCGTTGGTCCTAAGAAAGGGGAAGCAGAAAAAGCTGTAGCTAAGTTCACTGCTATGGGTTATCGGGTAATTGATCTTACTCAATACAATGAGTGGGACAAACCAACAAACTTCCGCAGAGAACAAGCTAAGTTAGCTGCTGAGAAACGTGCTAAGACAATGGCTGCAAATAAAACCAAAGCAGGAGGTAAAACTAATGCTCTGATTTCATTGAATGCAGTTCTTGGTACTACTCCTGTACGAGATAAAAGTGGTGATTGGGTGTCTAAGCCGTATATTCAGAAGGAATTTGCTGACCCAAGCTACCATGATAAATCTGGTTTTGTTGAAGTAGAACTGCCCAAGTACTACGTGCTAGCCAATCAAGTTGGTTCTGGTAGCCCAGAAACTGCCAAGATTGGAACCATGTGGAAATGGTGTGAGTTATCTGACGAGATGAAAGCAGAGACTGTTGTCTGCCGTAATCAAATCGAAGTTAACAAGGCCAAACGCCGTGGTGCTATTCACATTGATGATATTCGTCTTAATGAACTGATGTCTGTTATTACCAGTAAGGGATTTAAAAAGTATGCCACCGAACAGCGTATTGGTGTTCTGGAACATATAGGACTAGATGACAGAGAGTATTGGGAAATCCTCGATATACTAGGTCTAACATTCAAACCATTACAGAGTCTGACTTTTAAACCAGAGTATGAATGGGCATGTGACTTCCTAAGAAATCATTCAAGTAACAAAGATAAACTGGTTAATATGGGTCTCATTAAGTCAGTAGATGACTTAGAGCCATATGTAAGGATGGTTAATCCCCGTATGCATAAGCATTACGAAGTACTTACCAGGTACAAAGAGCTATTCTGTTATAGCTGGAGTGCTGGTGACATCCTACAGAATCTAGACTTGAGTAGTTTAGTCAGTTATCTCAAGAAGAATCCAGAGGATATTCCCGGGTTTAAGTCCCTCTACCGTAATCGTCTAAATAAACTGAAAGGTAAATAATCTGATGAAAATCGAATTGATTTCTATCATCGCACTGGCAGTTGACAGTCGAAACCTTACATTGTGGAAGCCAGATGGCTCCACGGTTGTATATCCACAGAGCGACCCACGGGTTGCTCGTATTGTATCTGAAGCACAGACTAAAGGTCTGGGTACTAACCAAGACCTAGTAGAAGTAAACGTTGCACCAGAAGTAGAACTGCGTACTGAATATCTGGAAGCAGAGAAGAACACTAACGGATTCGTCCGTTTCTTCAAGGTAGCTAAATCTAAACTTAAAGAGTTATTCGAAGATGGTACAGGTGTTCAACCAGCCCGTACCGTCTCAGATATTAAGCTGGGTAATCCTACTAAGACATTAGTATCCAAAGCTATGGATACCTTCCTGGCTGTCCAGGCAAATGAACCAGAAGTAACAGTAGCAGATGGTTACTACGACAAACGTGACAATCTGATGTGGGTTACTGGTTGGGATAAAGACCACAACCATACTGCACTGGTTCGTTTTATTAACGACGTACTTTGTTGGAGTCATAAACATACTGTTAGTATCCTTAAACAGGAATGGCCTATTGCAATTCGTGCAGTATCTGATGATGAAATGGGTGAGTTTGCTAAACAAGCCCAGAACATCAAAGGTGTACACATTGTATTTACCAACCGTGAGGAAACACCACTGCCTTATGTGGAAGTAGTTAAAACTACGAACCAGGATAAGCTGGCTGCTGCTTCAGAGAAGTTAGCTGCATTAGGTGCTATCAGTACTGATGATGCTAACTTCCACACTGATGTGAAGGAAGATGAAGTGGTTGTTGCTGTTACCAACAATGGGGTTATCCCTGGGGTTGAGAACCTACAACGTCACCTGCGTCAGTCTGCCAAGCTAAAAGACTATAAGGGCTTTACCAAGTTCCTTGAGCGTCTGGCTCCGGTTATTAAAGACCGTCTGCACTCAGTAGAAGACCTGATGAAGTTCATGGAAACTGCTGAACTGCCTATCGCTGATGATGGTTCAATCCTGTTCCTGAAGCGACTTAAGTTCAGGGGTGAAGAAAATGGTAAACGTGTATTCGTTGACTGTCACTCAGGCAACATCCGTCAGTGGGTAGGCTGTAAAGTACAGGTACGAGAAGACCTGGTAGACCCTGACCGTCGTCAGGACTGCTCTAATGGTCTGCACGTAGCATCCATGAGTTACATCCGTCACTTCGGTGGTGACGTAACCATCCTTGGTAAAGTAGCACCAGAAGATGTATTTGCTGTTCCTGAGTACAACACTAATAAGATGCGTGTAGCTGCGTATCACATTATTGCTGAACTACCAGAAGAGGAACGTTGCAACGTTAACAATGGCATCTATCTGTCTAAGACAGAAGTAGGTAAGAAGTTACTTAATGATGCCATCGTTGGAAACCATAACTCACCTACCACACTTGTTATGGTTGGTGGGCATTATGGTACTAACCTCAAATACACCAATCTCTCATCTGGTTCTGTAGAACAATTCCGTACAGTCGCCAGTAAAGAAGCACTGAACATGGAAGAGTCACTGAATGAAGCTTTAGCTGCTGAACCAGTGAAGGCTACTGACCTTAAACCTATTGTTAATAAGGCTCCTACTGTGAAAGAACAAATCCAGGAACTGATTAAAGAGTTCCTTAACGCTGCTACTCCAGAAGATAAATTAGCTGCTGCTGACTTACTTGTGGAAATGCGAGGTAAGGCTCGTAAGCCATGGGCTGCTTTAGGTGTTGGTTCTGATGTGGTGGCTAAGATTGCTGATGTACGTGCAACTTACACAGCTAAACCTATCGGCAAACCAAAACCAGTAAAACAAGTTAAGGTTCACCGCTCGGCTACTGCCACTAAAGTAGCACCATCTGGCAAACACGCTGATAACCTGCGTAGCATCCTGAACGATACGTCGTACTCCGACTATCAGAAAGGGCATGCCCTGCAAGACTATAAGCGTCATGCTAAGAAGTCATTCACTGCAATGGGTCTGACTGAAGAAGAAGCTAAGTTAGCTACCAAGCTAGTTAAAGCTGTTAAGTAATAGCCTGTTCAAATGGCCTCACTTATAATAAAGTGAGGCCATCTTTGAAGAGGAAATAAGCTATGTCTAAAGTATTCAGAAGCAATCGCAAAGCAACTGATGAAGACATCATTCGTATGAATGCTGTTGGTCTGTCCCTCGCAACTATCGCTAAGACGTTGGGGGTTCACCCCACTACAGTTACTTTGCGATTGCGTTCTTTAAATATTGAACCAGCCGACACACGTCGGACGTTCATGGAGAATGTACTCCGTCCATTACCAACCCATGTGGCAGATTGGCTATCAGAACAAGTTGGTCCTAAGTATGAGATTCGCTCTTACGTAAGAGACTTGATTCTGGAGGCATATAATAATCGCCACCTTAACCAAGAGAGTGAGCATGACAAGTTCATCCGTTTGTACGCTGGCAAGAACCGAAGCCTGGTTCAAGAAGGCAGTGGAGAATCCGACGAGTAAGAATATTAGTACCCAGGTGGGCTGTCACCTGGAAGAAGTAGCAGAGATGCTTAATGCTCTCACTAACGCTGACCCAGAGTTAGCTACTAAGATGGGCTTCCTAAGTGAAGCCATTGACCACATAGGTAACCTCATCAAAAATTATGGGGGTATTACGGTCAAAGACCGTGTGGAACTGCTGGATGCACTGGCAGACCAGATTGTTACAGCAACTGGAGTCGGTACTTTCCTTGGGATGAATGTCCCTGGAGCATTGGCTGAAGTCAATCGCTCTAACTATTCTAAGTTCGAAGATGGGGAACCTATCTTCAATGAGAATAAGAAAGTCATGAAGGGGAAGGATTACACACCACCTGACCTAAGTAAATTTATCTGAGGTATGTATGACTGAAGATTTTCTGAAATGGTTTGATGATACTTTCCCTGTACATCTTTGGCCTTCCGAAGAAGAGCGAGAGGAAATTAAAACATACACATGGCTTGCTTGGCGTGATGCTAAAAGAGTAAATATTTAAAAATGACCCTCTACGGAGGGTTTTTTACTGGAGATTTAAATGTTTTCTAAACCTACCAAAGCCCCATTGAACCAGGAGCAAGAAGCGGTTGCGAAGGAGTTCTTCGACTTCCTGCTCGACCCTAATGCCTCAGAATTCAATATCAGTGGACCTGGGGGAACTGGTAAGACATTCCTGATGTCGCACCTAATTGATGACACTATGCCTGCATATATGGAAACCTGTTCTCTGATGGGAACCAAGCCCCTGTATAACGAAGTTGTCATGACTGCGACCACGAACAAAGCTGCTGAAGTTCTGGCTCAAGCTACTGGACGTCCAACGTCTACCTATCATTCCTTCCAGGGACTGATTGTTAAGAATGACTTTAAGACTGGTGAGGCTAATATCGTACCCTCTAAGTCATTCACCATTAAGAAGAACAAGATTATCTTCGTAGATGAAGCATCCATGATTGACCGTCAGTTACTTAAGTATGCTCGTGAAGGCACTCACCAGTGCAAGCTGGTATTCGTAGGCGATGCTTCTCAGCTTCTACCTGTTAAAGAGAGTAAGTCTCCAGTATATGCAGGTAATATCCCAACACACTATCTGACTGAACAGATGCGTACCGATACTCCGGAACTCAAAGCATTGCACCAGCAATTGCGTGATACGGTGGAGGGTAAGACAAGCTTCCTGCCTATTAAGTGTATTCCAGGCATTATTGACTGGGTACAGGGGGAAGAGATGGAGAAACTGGTTCTCAGTCACTTCACTCAACCTACTAACAGCCGTATTGTTGCTTACACAAATGACCAGGTTATTAATTACAATAACTACATTCGTGAAGCCAATGGCTACGTGGGTGAATACTCTATTGGTGAGCAGCTTGTTTCTAACTCAGCTGTTCGCTTAGGTGTGGAAGACCGTCTGTCTATCGAGCAAGACGTAAAACTTATTGACCAGGATAGTAGTACTCGCATGATTAAAGTTACAGGTGACCTGGAACTGGAAGTTCGTGATAGTACTCTGGACCTTGGTTATGGTGGTATTGTAAGTGAAGTTCCAGTACCTACCGACCCAGACTACTTCAACCGTTTGGTTAAATGGTTAGGTAAAGAGAAGAACTGGGAACCTTATTTCCGTCTTAAAGAAACCATTCCAGACCTTCGTGCTACTCATGCATGTACTGTTCATAAATCACAAGGCTCTACTTACGACACAATCTTCATAGATGCAAATGACCTCTCAAGCTGTCGCCAACCTGATATGGTTGCCCGTCTGCTTTACGTCGCTGTGTCTCGTGCACGTAAGCGTGTAGTGTTCTATGGCAATCTTGCCAGTAAGTACGGTGGCCTAACTTTCTAAAAGAGGGTATATGCCTCAGATTGGTTCAGCGACTATTGGTCAGGTTGCCAATAGCAGTGAGATAGTCAAGCACCTGTTCTTAGCAGAACTGGTTCGTCTTGATAGTGTGTTAAATGGTATCATTGATAAAAACGACCGTATCAATGGTATTGATGTATCGGCTGGATTCCTTTATCAAGGTGAGTTCTATCAGCGTTCTAATGCTTCCAGACCACCAACCTACGGTGAACGATTAACACTTAATCCAGAACTCTGGCCTGCAATGGACAAGTATCTGAAAGCCTCCAGTCGTCTGATTATGGAAGTACACCTCGTGAACCAGACTGTATATCGCCTGGTTCGTGGTTGTATGTCCTATCAGGATGTACGTGATGCTTTACCTGAATGCCTGGTAGCGCAAGACCAGACTGGTAAGTACAAGGAACTGCCTCGTACTCGTGAAGCAGCTTGGACTCTTGCTGGTGATGCTATGGCAATCAAACAGTATGAGAAGATTCTACCTTCTATTGAATACTATGCAGCTTCCCATCTGATTTTCTAAGGTAAAGCTATGCGTTACATCACCTCTCAGGATACTGGCAAGTATCCTATTGCTATCCTCGGTCATCAAATCCGAAGGGAGGAGATGATTAAAACCTACCTGATGCCTTATGACCTAAGCATGGAAGATTTTATCTTCCTTGAACTTCATTCTGCCCCAGGTAAGAAGAAAACTCCTGCAAGGGAGATTAAGGAGTTCATACAGCAGGAACTACAACAAGTACTGGATGATGCAGAGACTCAGTACATTATCTGTACCGATTCTGACTACTTCAAAATACTGACTAAAGAAGCTAAAGCAGAGGCTAACCTCGGCTATGTTTGCGACTCAGTATGGGGTAAACAGAAGGTTATCTATACACCTAGTTACAGGCAGGTCTTTTATGACCCACCTGTAGTAAAAGCCAAGATTGCTCAGGGTATGGATGCATTACTTAACCACATCCGGGGACAGTATGCTGAACCAGGTCAGGGAATCATTGAGTTTGAAGCCTACCCAGATACACCCGAAAAGATTAAAGCTTGGTTAGACCAGTTGCTTGAGATGAATAAGCCTCTGGCTATAGACATCGAAGCATTCGGCTTAAAGCACTATAACGCTGGTATAGGAACAATTACGTTCTGTTGGAGTAAGACGCAAGGCATAGCCTTTAATGTGGACTACGAGCCGATTAAGGGGGCTACTGAAGCACCCTATGGGCGTATTAACAGGAATGATGTTGTTCGTAACTTGTTACGCGAGTTCTTCATTAAGTACACGCAACGGCAGATGTATCACAACATTAGCTATGACGTGTACATACTTATCTATCAGTTATTCATGGATAACCTGATTGATACCGAAGGTTTACTATATGGCATGGAAATCATGCTACGTAACTGGGACTGTACTAAGTTAATCACCTATCTGGCTACTAACAGTTGTGCCGGTAATCACCTTAGTCTGAAAGACCAGGCTCAAGAGTATGCTGGTAACTATGCTCAGGATGATATTAAAGACATTCGTCTTATTCCTAATGAGCAACTGTTACGCTACAACCTCATTGATGGTTTGTGTACGTGGTACACCTACGAGAAGCACTGGGATACTCTCATTGCTGATGACCAATTAGATGTTTACAACAACATCTTTAAACCAGCCTGTGAAGACATTATTCAGATGCAGTTAACCGGTATGCCAATAAATATGGACACGGTTAATAAAGTAGCTGAAGAGATGGAGACTGACAGGAACCAGGCTCTGAAAACTATTCGTGAGTCTAAGCTCATGAAGAACTTCACCCTGATGCTTCGTCAGGAATGGGTAGACGATAGGAATGCTAAGCTTAAGAAGAAGCAGGTAACATTGGCTGATTGTGACATTGAGTTTAATCCTAACTCCGGTCCACAATTACAGAAACTGTTATTTGATTATATTGGCTTACCAGTTCTTAGTCTTACTAAGAGCAAGCAACCTGCTACTGACGGGGACACTATTAAAGCACTGCGTACACATACGCAGAGTGAAGATGTTAAGGAACTGCTCAATGCACTTATCGACTATAAGCTCGTGGATAAGATTATCACTTCTTTTATCCCGGCTTTCAGGAATGCCCAACCAGGACCAGATGGATGGCACTACCTGTTCGGTAACCTCAATCTGGGAGGCACAGTATCAGGACGTCTCTCAGCGTCCGAACCTAATCTACAGACCATCCCTAGTGGTTCCAAATATGCCAAGAAGATTAAGAAATGCTTCGAAGCACCACCAGGCTGGATATTTTGTGGACTAGACTTTGCGAGCCTTGAAGACCGTATCTCAGCTTTAACTACGAAAGATCCTCAGAAACTTAAGGTATACATGGGGGTAATTGTGTATAGCGTTACTATCGACGAGGTTGACCATCATATCCGAGATGATGATACAATTGTATATGATGGGAAAACATATACCGGAGAGGAATTTTATAATGCCTATACCAATAGCCTACTTTGAAGACCGTTATCTAATTTCAGAGGATGGTTCCATCACCAATCTTGCTAACAATTCCCCACTTAAACCAACAGTAAATCCCAATGGATATCTTAAGGTTGGTTTAGCGAAAGGGGATGGCACGCACCAACAGGAGCTGGTTCATATTCTGGTAGCAAAACACTTTATTCCCAACCCATACGGATACAAGTATGTAAATCACTTGGATGGGAATAAACAGAATCCTCATAAGGATAATCTGGAATGGTGTACAGCATCTCAAAATTCAGAACACGCCCTGCGAACAAGATTACGTCCTGGTTATATGTCTGCAAATGACAAGGAGAAGTACCTATTTGAAGTACTGGAAGGTAAACAAGTAGGTGAACTTGCCCAAGAAATAGGCAGACGTGCAGAAACACTGCATAAAATGCTAAGAACCACTGCTGACAGACTAGGTATACGTCATAAGTGGGATGAGGTTATGAGGAGGAACCGCAGAGATGTCGCAATTCGACAACTTGCCAAAATCAACTCATGATTTTACTGGCAAAAAGATTCAATCTGTAAAAAAGGTAGGCAGTTCAACAGGTTATGACGGTCACAGTCTTCGTGCTTTTGCTTACTTTGGTGAGCAGATGCCAGACATTGTAGATACAGTTGAGTCAATTAATTCTATTCAGGTGAAGTACAAGCACTTGCGTAGTGATTCTAAAGCCCCAACCTTCTTGCTTACCTATGGTGGCACATATATGGGCTTGATGAAAAACTGTGGATTCTCAGAAGAGAAAGCTAAAACAACGGAGAAACGTTATCACGACCTTTATGTAGTTAGTGATGCGTGGGTTCAGGCTAAGCTAGATGAAGCTGCCAAGACTGGTTATGTAACTGCTGCATTTGGTTTGAGAGTGCGTACTCCTTTACTGGCTCAGGTTTTACGTGGGACATGTAAGACTCCATATGAAGCAGAAGCTGAAGGTAGAACTGCTGGTAATGCTTTGGGGCAAAGCTGGTGTCTACTGAATAACCGTGCTGGCTCAGAATTTATGCGTAAAGTCAGAGCCAGTGAGTTCAGATTAGATATACGTCCTTGTATTCATATTCATGATGCTCAGTACTTCATGATTCGTGACAACATGGATACCTTGCAGTACACGAACAAGCACTTGGTTGAAGCCGTTAACTGGCAAGACCATCCTGATATTGCTCATCCAGAAGTTGGTTTGGGTGGGGAACTATCCTTGTTTTACCCAACGTGGGCTAACGAGATTGAGATTCCAAATCACGCTACCCCAGAAGAAGTTAATCAAATAATTCAAAAGGCATTCTCATGACTAAAAGTACTAAAGAAACCGTCGTCAAAAAATATCATTGGATGGTGGCAGCACAGGTAATCTTCCAGCTTCCTAAAGCTGAAGATGGTTCCCTGCTTACCATGAATACAATGCTACTCACTACCGAACCTCATGTGACCTATAAAGATTTGGCCCGTGTCAATCACTCTCTGAAGATTAGTCTGGACCAGCGTTTCGACACCTCAGTTGACCTGAAAGATATTGTTTATCTGTCTATTAACAACCTGGGTCTGATGTCTGAACCAGAATTCCAGGCAAACATGATTCCCAAGGGGGAATAATGACTAAGCTCTCCGGTGGTCTTAATAACTACTATGTAGTTTCAATTAAGAATCCCCAACGGAAAGAGCAAGAGCCATACCAAGCAGAGTGTGAAGATATTATCCAAGCACTAGGCATGACCTTCGATGAAGGTTGTGCCTTTAAAGCTCTATGGCGAAACGCTGCTGCCCGTATGGGTAATGGTAAACCTGGAAACACTACAGTGTATGATTGTGAGAAGCTAGTTCATTATGCTAATCGTCTACTTGCTAAAGCTTACCTTGATTCTAGGGATAGTGGTGAAGTAGTTAAGTTGGAAGAATCCTGTACCGATTGGGTTTACAGTAATGAAAGACCTTCCTTCATGTGTAAGTGGAAGAAGATTGAGTATGAATACAAAGACCATTATAAAACATACACATGTTTTCCGGGAGAACTACATTTCCAGTCTATCCGTTGGGCAGATATTTACCGTTACAGGATTACCTACTAATGAAAATAACCAACAACCATGATGTTTCACTAGCTCTGGCTGTATGGCTATTGCATGATGAATATGATTACGTAGACAATCCTAAATACTTGTCTGCTACTACATTGCTTAAGCCTATTAAGCAAATAGTCATGAAGCATCGTGTGGATTTTAGTGACCAGTCAATTGATGTTATGGATTTCGTATCCACATCAATGGGTACTGGCTTACATGATTCTATAGAGAAAGCCTGGAAGCTAGGTCATAAAACTGCATTGAAGAAGCTGGGTTATCCTCAGCGAGTAATCGATGCAGTAGTCATTAACCCAACCAAAGCAGACTTTGCTGCTAATCCTGACCTTATTCCAATCTACATTGAACAACGTGGAACCAAGCAAGTTAAGGGATGGACTATTGGTGGTAAATTCGACATCGTAACAGAGGGTCTGTTGCAAGACTTCAAGTCTACCTCAACCTATTCCTGGGTTGCTGGTTCCCGTGATGATGAACACAAGATGCAAGGCAGCTTGTACCGTTGGATTCACAACGACATCATTACTGAGGATGTAATCCGTATTAACTACATCTTTACCGACTTCATGAAACACATGGCTAATAGCAATCCGAACTATCCTGCTAATCGCATTATGCATAAGGATATTCCGTTGTTGTCTGTCGAGAAGACTGAGCGTTGGGTGGAAGAGAAGATTCACTTAATCGAAAAGTACTGGGATGCACCTGAAGAAGAAATCCCTGAATGTACTGACGAGGAGTTGTGGCGAACAGAGCCACAGTTTAAATACTTCTCCGATGCTTCTAAGGTAGATGTACCTGGAGCCAGAAGTACCAAAAACTTTGATGATATGGCATCTGCCCGTATCTTCATGGCTGAAAAAGGTGGCAAGGGTGCTATCAAGGTCGTGGAGGGGCAGGTTAAACGTTGTTTATACTGCCCTGTCGCGTCCATTTGCAAACAAAGAGAGAGATATTTTCCATCATGAGTATTGACCTAACTGGAGTCACTCACCACCCTGCAATTGAAGAAATTGTAGATGTGTTGTGTAACAAGACACAAAATAACGACCGGGGATTCTTCCGTGTCGAAGTAGCTTACTTCCTGGCTAAAATGGCATCCTGTATGGGTGCAACCATCGTCACAAAAGACCGTGGTGACCTGCCAGTAAACATTTATGCTATGGCGTTAGCTACGTCTGGCTTCGGTAAAGGTCACTCGGTAAATATCATTGAAGACGGGTTCATGACTGGCTTCCGTAAACGTTTTATGGAAGACACCATGCCCGTCATTGCAAATGACCGTCTGTGGAAAATTGCTAACGAACGTTCTGCACGTCAGGGTACTGACCAGCAGGAAGAGTTCGATAAAGTTGAAGCAGAGTATAAGCGTGCCGGGGCATATCCGTTTACGTTTGACTCTGGTACTCCACCAGCAGTTAAACAACTACGTCATAAGCTATTAATGTCTGGTTGTGGTTCTATCAACCTTCAGATTGATGAGATTGGTTCAAATCTGCTGGCAAACACAGATGTGTTAACCTTATTCCTTGAGTTGTATGACCAAGGGAAAGTAAAACAGAAGTTAACCAAGAATACTGCTGATAGTATTCGTGGTGAGGAACTGGATGGTAAGACCCCAACTAATCTGCTGCTATTCGGTACTCCGAGTAAGCTGCTGGATGGTGGTCAAACTGAAGACCAGTTCTATGATTTCCTTGATACAGGATATGCACGTCGTTGTCTGTTTGCCATTGGGCACTTAGACAAGCGAGCACATGCAACGCTGACCCCGGAAGAAATCTACCATAACCTGATAAAGCAGGATAACACTCAGTCACTTGGTAAGTGGGCTAACCACTTCCATAGTCTTGCTGACCCAAACCTATTTGGCTTTAAGATGGTTGTAGAAGATGCAGTGGGTATCGCTCTGATTACTTACAAAATTGATTGTGAAAAGAAAGCAGAAGCTATGGCTGACCACGAAGAGATTCGTAAAGCTGAAATGTCCCATCGTTACTTCAAAGCTCTTAAGCTGGCAGGTGCATTGGCGTTTGTTGACCAGAGTTCATTCATTGAAATGGCTCACCTTAAACAAGCAATCCTGCTCGTAGAGGAATCCGGGGTAGCTTTCCAGACTATCCTTAATCGTGAGAAAGCCTATGTGAAGCTGGCTAAGTACATTGCTTCCGTAGGTAAAGAAGTAACTCATGCTGACTTGCTGGAGTCGTTGCCATTCTATAAGAGTGGTAATGCAGCTCGTAATGAGATGATGACTCTCGCTACAGCATGGGGATACAAACAGCACATCATTATTAAGAAGACATTCAATGAAGGTATTGAGTTCTTCCGTGGTGAAACTCTGAAAGAGACGGACACCAATGAGATGATAGTGGCTTATAGTGATAGCTTTGCTTATGGCTATGTTGGTGAACGTGTACCGTTTGACCAGTTGCATGTATTAACCCAAGCTCCCGGTATGCACTGGGTAAACCATCACATGAAGAATGGACACCGTTCTGAAGAGAACGTTATTCCAGGATTTAACATGATTGTTATTGACTGTGATGGTGGAGTACCACTGCATACGTGCCATGAACTGATGAAGGAATACAAGTTCATGACCTATACCACTAAGCGTCATTCTGATGAGGAAAACCGCTTCCGTCTGATTATTCCAATGAACTATGAGTTACACCTCGATACTGAGGAATACAAAGAGTTCATGAATAACGTTATGTCTTGGCTACCATTCGAAACGGATGAATCTGCTAACCAACGAGCCAAGAAGTGGATGTCCTGTGAGACTGGTTCCTATCATTACAATCTTGATGCGAATCTGTTAGATGTACGTGACTTTATTCCTCGTACCAGTAAGAACGAGCAGTTCAAGAACCAGATGAAGGAAGTTCAGTCGTTAGACAATCTGGAGCGTTGGTTCGCTGGTCGTATTGCATCCGGTAATCGTAACAATCAAATGATTAAGTACGCACTGGCATTAGTAGATAGTGGTATGGACTTTGCTCAAGTACAACAAGCCGTCTACTCGTTCAATAAGAAATTGGCTAATCCATTACCAGAGGGTGAATTGAACGCAACAGTAATGGTCACCGTGGCTAAACGCTTCGCTGGCAAGTAAGCAAACAGGAGTCTTTCTTTGGTTTGAAGGACTCCTAAACTAAACGAGGAAAAATAATGTCCGAAGAAATCTCCAATGATATGAACACTCAGCTAATCCTGATTGCAGGATTCTCAGCGAGTGGTAAATCAGCATCATTGCGTAATATCCGGAACCAGGAACGCTGGCTGTATTTGAATACAGAAGCAGGTAAGCGTCTGCCTTTCCGTAATAAGTTCAACGCCCACAACATTGAAGACCCATATCAGATTTGGGAAGCATTTGATGTTGCATCTCCGGGTGGTGAAATGGCAGACGATGTTGATGGCATCATTATCGACTCTGCTACCTTCATGATGGACATGCTGGAATCCCAGTATGTATTGCCATCTGCTAATACCCAGAAAGCCTGGGGAGACTTTGCACAGTTCTTTAAAATACTGCTGCAACAGAAAGTCGTTAAGTTTGGTAAGCCAGTAATCATTACTGCCCATGCCAAAGATGAACTCGATGAAGCTGCTGGTGTGATGAAAACATTCATCCCGGTTAAGGGTTCACTGAAGAACAATGGCCTTGAGGCTTACTTCTCCACAGTGGTTTACGCAGAGCGTGTAGACATTAAGGAACTGGAGAAGTACGGCAACAAGATGCTTGATATTACGGAAGAAGAACGTGACTTAGGCTATAAGCACGTATTTCAGACACGTCCAACCAAGAAGTCTGTTGGTAAACGTCTTCGCTCACCGATGGGTATGTTCGATAAGTCGCAGACTTATATCGACAATGATGCCCAAAAACTCTTAGACCATCTGGCTGAATACTACGCTTAAGAGTTTGCCTGGTTGTTAATCACTTATTAGGAAAATACTATGTCACTGTTCGGTAACTTGAAAGAAAAAACCAAAAACGTTGAAGCTGCAAAAGACACTCTTGGTGGTGGCTTCGGTGCAAAAGAATCTGATATCTACACCGGTACTGTAAAAGTAGCTTATGTAGGTAAAGCTGACTCTGGTGCAGACTGGATGCAGTTAATCATCGAAAACCTGAAAGGTTCTGACGGCAATGATGCTGGTGATTTCCGTGCTCAGGTGTACTTCACTTCTGGTAATGCTAAAGGCAATAAGCCGACTTACGAGAAGAATGGTAAAGAATACTTTCTGCCTGGTTACACTGTCATTAATGACATGATGCTTATGGCTACTGGTTGTGAACTGCCCGATGCAGACTTCGAAGAGAAGATTGTTAAGGTCTATGACTTCGATTTGAAAACTGAAACCAATAAGTCTGTCATGGTTCCAGTTGACCTGGTTGGTCAGACTGTTACCTTCGCTCTGGAAAAGGTTCTGGAAGCTAAGCAGGTTAAAGGTGACAACGGTTACGTTGACTCCGGAGAAACCCGTGAAGTAAACGAGATTCAGAAAGTGTTTCACCCGGAACTGCTGGTCACAGTCGTCGAGGCTCAGGAAGCAGAGAAGGCTGAGAAAGAACTGACTCCAGAACTGGCTGTATTCTATGCAGCATGGCTGGAAAAGAACAAAGGTAAAACCCGAGATAAAACCAAGGGTTCTGCTGGTGGTAATGGTAAAGGTGGCTTGCCTCCTAAACCAGGTGCAGGTGCTGGCACAAGTACTACTCCAGCCGGTGGTAAATCTCTGTTCGGTAAGCGTTAATGAAAATCCCAATTGTCGGTGCAGACATTAGCCTCCGCAATTGGGGATTAGCTCGTGGGATGCTGGATATTGAGTCCGGTGTCTTCGAGCAGGTCGAACTTAAACTGGTTCAAACTGAAGTTGACCACAACAAACAAGTTCGAACCAACTCCAAAGATATACAAGCTGCACATGATTTGTTTCTTGGTTGTGAGGAATGGTTACGGTCTGCTAAAGCAGTATTCGTAGAAGTACCAGTAGGCTCCCAGTCTGCTAACGGTATGAAGTCCTATGGTGTATGCGTAGGATTAATCGGTGCATTCCGTGCATTGGGTTGCCCAATCTTTGAAGTATCCCCAATTGAAAACAAACTTGCACTGGTCGGTGATAAAACTGCATCCAAAGACACGATGATTCGTGCTGCTCATGCCATCTATCCCGAAGCCAACTGGCTAACGGATAAGAAGGGCAAACTTCTGAATAAGAATGAGCACTTAGCCGATGCAATCGGTGCAATCCACGCTGGGGTAAATCTACCAGCTTTCCAGAATCTCATTAAATTAATAAAGGCATAATATGCAAATCGTTCTGAACCAGTCTGAAGTAGAAGCTGCCATTGAAGCTTATGTAAATGAACAAGTTAATCTTGCCGGGGACATTAATATCCTGGTGAATGCAGATGGTACTGCCACTATCGGTATTAATGAAGAGGTCGGTCATAGTGATGACACTCCCCCTGTGGTAGAGAAGAAGACTCGCCGTCCTCGTAAGAACCCACAGGAAGCCAAACACCGTCCGGTAGAACCGGAACCGGTTGCTGAGGATGAAGCTGAAGAAGGGGTAAAGGAAGAAATCCAGACCTCTACTGGTGGAGTGAACGAGAGTTCTACGCCGGAACCTGAAGAAGCAGTACCTGAACCAGAAGCACAAGAAGAAGTTGTGCAGGAGGAAGTTAAGGCAGAAGAATCAGCAGAGAAATCTGCTGCGAAGCCTTCACTGTTCGCTGGTCTAAAACGTAGTTAATCTGGTAGGTGGCTCAGAAGCTGCTGCTAGGTGTGGTAGTGTTTATAGTCCTGATGCTACTACTGGTCAGGATTATAGACGTGTCGGCTCCATACATAGCTTTTATCATCACTGTCATTATCCTGTGGAAATGCAGTGGTAAACACGGTGGTGACAAGCCGCCAGAGTAACAACAACCAAACCAGTCCCCTTTAATACTCTCCGAAGGGGATTGGTTCAAACGGAGTTAACATGAACAAATTTACTATTCACTGGCTCAATGGAAAGGTTAGTTCTTTCGTGGGTGGAGAACCTGCTGAAGGAAAAAAAGCATTTCACATTGATTCGGAAGGATGCAAAATCTTAATACCGTATGCTTGGTATAAAGATGGTGAAGTAAAGGCATTAAAAAAGAGTAGTTAATATCGTGAAGGGTTCTGTTAGAATCCTTTGAGATAGGAACTCCTATCATAACCTTTCTTAATTTAATCTTTGCCGTATGGCACTGACGCTAGGGGTGGCCCCCCATCCGTCAGGCAGACTATTTTAAGAATGGGTTACCACAGAAAATGTAAAGCAACATTCGGGTTAATCAATGGCCTCTCCTATAGAGGCCATTTCTGAATCTTAGGCTATATCCCAAAGGTTAGTATCTTTAGGATAAGGCTTCAGATCCCTTATCAACTAACCACTCAATGTTGAGCATTCTAATCACATAAGCCCCTATATGGGCTGGGTTAAATGTCTGATAGCCTAGCTACCTACAACAACGAACTGTTAGATCTTACATGTAATATAGGGTATAAAGGGAGGATTCGTCCCCTCCCTCCTATTATGGGCTATCGGTGAGTGCATTAGTTGATTAGCTGTGGAAGGTAGGCCGATGTCCACAATAGCGTGGCCCAGAGCTAGTGTACTCTCCGATAGTTTTCGTAAGCAATTATGCGGTTTTTTAGAAACGAACCAATAACATAAATGCAAACGAAGAAGCGTATCTGATGGTCGCCTAACAGCGTAACCTCAGTCAGGAGAGAGTCGTCCTGATTATCAAACGACCGTGGAGTTCTCCCGTCCATGTATTAGAAACGGGGGACCAACTACCAGTTGCACGAGATGGCTTGACATGTTCAAGTTTGGACTAAGTGTGACACCGCTATATTGGAGGGCTGCTGCGGTAAGCTATAGACTCCAACCGGAGGTTCGAATCCTTCACTGGTAATCAATTCAAAGTAGCACTGCATAGAACGCGAAAAGGTTCAGCGACGTTAGCCATACGGTATTGTGAGGTTCGAGTCCTCACCTATGGGCAGTGACGACTGCAACAGTGCTACTCTGAATTGAAAGAATTAAGACGGGTCTGGTGAAGTAGATAGGGTTCGATTCCCTCCGGTGGAGTAATCCACTAGCGTGCTTGGTGCACGAATAAGACTTAGTACTGGTGGTTCGATTCCATCCCCCGTTACCCGAAGTCTCCAGGTACTTATGGCAAACGGGTAGTAACGAACTAGTCATTCGTCAAACGCCCTCCCAATTACGAGTCAGCAAGAACGCCTTCACTTAAACTTAAACAAAAAAGCTTAACGCAATAATTATGTAGGGGTATGTAAGGATTGCGAAGAAGGAGCCAGTTAGAGCCTGGCATGACTCACCCATTATGTCCACTTAGCTTATACTGGGAAAGCAACTGACTAATAATCAGAAGGTCACTGGTTCAAATCCAGTAGTGGACACCCATTCAGCAGTAACATAGTCCTGATTGCAAAGCACTCTAAAGACAGCACTGGTAAGACAGTCCGGTGGCTGCTAATGTATTGTTATTCCCCTCGACGGGAATTTCTCTAGTGAAGGTAACACTTAAAAATCCAAGTTGACTGCGTTAAAGTCACTAAGTCCCCTGGAGCCGTCACTCTGGGGGACTTTTTTATTTGAGAACTACTTATTGGACGATTCATATGATTGACCTAATCTTAACCCCGTATGCCTATGAGGTAACGGATAATCGTGGACGTAAGTCTTTGGTGTTTGCAGGTAGCGTAGCCTATAACAACGCAGTCATGTTTAAATACAAACTCAAACCACTCTACGAGGCTAATAATGACAACAGTAAGTAAAGAATCAATCGAAGCTAAGATTAAGAGCGTCTACTATTTCAATGGTGCTGATGCAGTAAAGTCTGCCTTAGTTAACCCATCCGCACTACCTACGGATGATTTGGCTAACCTGAGTCTGACAACCCATTGCATTATTATCCTGGAAAACGGCTTCAAAATTGAAGGTGTATCGGCCTGTGTTGACCCGGCTATCTATGATGAGCAGAAAGGCCGTCAGTATGCATATGAAAATGCATTCGATAAGATTTGGGAAATGGAGGGTTACTTGCTACGGCAGGCACTGCATGAGCAAGCTCAGAGCCAGGCAATGCTGAAAGGCTTTCTGGAAGACGACAACTGCGAAGGTGGGGGCTGTAAAATCTGATGGATAAAGAACTTCAACCGCACCAACAGCGTGTAATAACAGAATATCAGGAGCTAATGGATAAAACCCATAAGCTCGACGAATTCACTAAAGGTACAGTTTATCTGAGTCTGCCTAGAGAAGAGAAGGATTTACTTCTTGCTCAACTTCATGCAATGAAATCCTATCTCGCTATCCTGATGATTCGAGTACAACGTTTCTAAAATAAAAGCCCCTCATTAGAGGGGCTTTTTCATTTTAATTTACAAGGTTCATCCAAGGGTTCAGGTTGTGAGCACGAAGCCCCTGACCGAAGCCCCAAGAGTAATCCAGTCCACCCTTAGCAGCAATACTAAAGATGTTGTCCTGAATAGGCAGACCAACATTACCAAACATGGTAGGAGTTGGAGCCAGCATCGCCATTGCTGCATGAACCGGGTTATTACGAATCATAGATACTGCAACCTTAGCCGAACGAATCTTAAAGTTGTAGAACCACATTAAACCAACACTTTCCATGTACCCACGGAAGCGACCAGGTAAACGGTCATAGTTAACGAACTCTTCA